>Ga0210389_10000028_pt1 | contig 135029 bp, 113 predicted proteins | sample IncBWH28OmetaG_FD_160127 | JGI IMG/M metagenome (GOLD analysis project Ga0210389, IMG submission 160127) | Forest soil microbial communities from Barre Woods Harvard Forest LTER site, Petersham, Massachusetts, United States - Inc-BW-H-28-O ...
CTGGCGTTTTGGCCCGAGCGTCTTTGTAGCCGCGAAGGCGGTCCTGCAAGTTTGGCTGGTCGGGCATGGTGAAGGCGACGACGTTGCCCTTGCCCTTGAGTTCCTGCGCCAGTCGCAAGCCACCGGTGAAGCCGGCCTGATAATTATTCGTGCCGACGAAAAACAAGCGCTTGCTCGAGGGCGCGTCCGAGTCGATCGTGATCAGCGGGATGCCGGCGGCTACGGCTTTATCGATGCTGTCTTTGAGCATGTCGGGGTCAGTTACGGCGAGCAGAATGCCCGTCGCTCTTTTCTGTACCGCCTGATCCAAGGCGTCGCGCTCGGCTTTGGGATCGTAGTTCGTAGGTCCGGTGAAATCGGAGCGAAGCTTCATCTGTGCGGCGGCTTTGGAGAAGCCTGCGCCGGCGGCCTTCCAATAGGGGAGCTGCAAGTTCGCTGAGACCAGAACAAAATATTCGTCTGAGTCGTGGACTGAACTGCAACTCAGAATCAATCCCAACAGGATCGCGAGAGCGCCGGAGTGGAGAAGCTTGCGCGCAGAGAGCATCGCATCCTCCTTTCGAAACATCCTCATGTCGCAGCATCCACATCGCGGAGCGACGCGTTACTGCGGATGAGAACCTTTCAGCGAGTGGATTGTAAACGAGCGGTCAACCTCAACGAAATAGTATGCGTCGCGTACAGCCTACACTCCGACGGGAAATGGCTTGGTGTGCGTAGTCGCCCTGAGCGATGCGCTACCGAAGCGGCCTTGCAACAGAGACATCAGCCCTGTGTACCAGTAGCCGACGACGAAGAGCAGCAGGAATGGGACCGTGATGTAGTTCTCATTGTCGACGGCATAGTAGACGGTGGCGGCGAAGTAGGTGCCAATCAGAAGTTCGAGCCACGGAACCCATCCCAGGCGCTTGCGGTACTTGGTGGCGCCGATTTTGTCCTGCTTCGAGACGACGCTGTATTTGGGCGTGCGAGCAAAGGCGCTCTGCTTGCCGATCAACGCTTCGATCACTGCTTTCGTGTTAGTGATGGTCAAGCCGATACCAAGCGCCATTAGAAATGGCAGATACAGCAGGGCGCGCGGCCAACTGCGGGGAAAGAGTTCGCGCTGGGAAACCAGGTAGAAACTGGAAATCGAAAACGTCGAGGCCATGAACAACGGCAGATCGATGTAAAGCATTTGAAACCAGCCTTGATAAAAGCGAATGATCATAGCTGGAAGCAGCAGCACGGAAAGCATGATCATCAGCGGATAGCTGATGTTAGCCGTCAGGTGATACCAGGCTTCGATCTTCGTGTGCAGCGGCGCGTCGCTGCGCAACACCCGAGGAAGAATTTTTTTTCCTGTCTGAATCAGGCCTTTGGCCCACCGCGCCTGCTGTGTCTTGAACGCGGTCATCTCAACCGGCAACTCGGCGGGGCATTCCACGTCCTGCAGGTAGATAAATTTCCAGCCTTTGAGCTGCGCGCGGTACGAGAGATCCGTGTCTTCGGTTAATGTGTCGTGCTGCCATCCTCCGGCTTCGTCGATGGTGGTGCGACGCCACATGCCCGCGGTGCCGTTGAAGTTGAAGAACAGGCCAGTGCGGGCGCGGCCGGAGTGCTCGAGCACGAAGTGACCGTCGAGCAGGATGGCCTCGACTTCGGTAAGGAAGGAATAATTGCGGTTGATGTGGGTCCAGCGGGTCTGCACCATTCCGATTTTTGGATCGCTGAAGTGATGGACGACGCGCATCAGAAAATCTTCCGGAGGAGTGAAGTCGGCGTCGAAGATGGCAACGAATTCGCCTTTCGCCGTCTTCAGGCCCTCGGCGAGCGCGCCCGCTTTATAGCCTTCGCGATTGGTACGGTGATGGTAGCTGATGGGATTGCCCAGCGCAGCGTAGCGCTCGACCAGCCCGCGAGCCACGTCGACCGTTTCGTCTGTCGAATCGTCGAGTACCTGAATGTCGAGCCTGTCCTTGGGATATTTCAGCTTGCAGATCGACTCCAGTAGGCGCTCGACGACGTATTGCTCGTTGAAAATCGGTAGCTGCACCGTCACCTGCGGAAGTTCCTCGAAACATGCGGCCGGCGTAGTCGTGCCGTTCTTGCGGTGCTTGTAATACAGGTACACCAGGATGTAGCGGTGCACTCCATACCCAGCCAGCAGAATCAGAACAATGAAGTAGGGGATGAGCAGGGCTACGTCGAAGGCATTGGCGCGGTAGAGCCCACGAAACGTCGTATCCAGGAAATGCTGGCGGATGTACGGCACGACGCCCTTGGGGGCAGTGCCTGCGGCCAGCGTCGCGGTCAAGATGAGATCAGATATGAGCAAGGCGTTCTAGGGAAGCTTGTATTTTACCGGAACGGAGGTCGTAGCCGGGCGCGCAACCCGCGGCTAACTGACGACGGCTTCACGCATTTAGGACCACGGGTTCAAAACCGTTTTCAAAGTTGGAAAGTCAGAGACATTGCGCGTAACCAACATGAGGCGATGAACGTCGGCGATGGCTGACAGAAAAGCATCCATGGCGCCGATGGGCCGCCCCAGAGCCTCGCAGCGTGACACGGTTCTCCCCCAGGCTTCGGCGACCAGATGGTCGACCGAGAGAATTCGACCTTCAAAGCGCAGAGGCAGTTCATCGCGCAGCCACAGCTCAAGCCGGCTGCGCCGCGCTCCGTCTGCCATGTGGTCGACGCCGTAACGCAATTCTGCCAAGGAGATTACACTCAGGAACACTCGATCCTCGTCAGCCGATTCCATCCAGCCAATCAAGCCTGGGTTGGGCCGTGGCTTCACCCATTCCGAAACCGCACTGGTATCCAGAAGAAAGTTCATCGAGGCAAAGGCCTACAGATCGATCTTGCGCGGCTTCGCTTTGCGCCGGGGCACTTTCAGTTCCGAGCCTCGCAGAGGAGATCCGGCGAAGAACTCCGCCAAGTTCCCGGCACGCCTGGTCTTGCGTTGCCATTCATCGGCGCCCACCACAACCGCGGCGGTGCGGCCTTTCCGCGTGATGGTTTGCGGGCCCTCCGACATGGCACGTTCGATGATTTCGCTAAATTTTGCTTTCGCTTCCGCCACGGTCCAGATCGGTGCGCCCATCATATGCTCCGTTCATCGCAAAAGGTCATTGTGGTCATTATAGTCATCTGTCCGGGGATTTGGCAATAATGCCCTGATTTGCCGCCGCGCTTCGCCTCAGCTACAAATAGAACCACTCATGGAATCTAGCTCACCGGCCGGCTCCCACGGCGCTCGGAGTTCCAGTCCGCTCTTGTCTGCGAGCGTGTGGACGACACCGCCTTGGACTTCGCCAGGATGGATCGCCGCGATCGCCCTACTGGTGCGGGTCCTGTGGATCGTCATCGGCCATACCTACCAGTTCAAGAACACTGACGACAACTTTGGCTTCGGGTGGGAAATGGGACGCATCGCGGCGTCGCTGACTTCGGGGCGCGGATTCAGCAGTCCGTTCGGCCCCGCGACGGGGCCGACGGCGTGGGAGCCTCCGCTGTACCCGTATCTGACGGCGGGCGCGTTTCTGGTTTTCGGGATTTACTCCAAGGCGTCAGCTTTCGTACTGCTGTTGCTCAACAGCATTTTCTCTGCGCTGACCTGCATTCCGATTTTTCTGATTGCGCTACGGATGTTCTCGCAGAAGGTTGCGGTGGGCTCGGCGTGGGCGTGGGCGTTGTTGCCGAACATTATTTTCTGGTGCACGCGCGCGATTTGGGAGACCAGTCTGGCGGCGCTGCTGCTGACAACGATTTTCTGGCTGGCGCTGACGCTGGAAGATCGCGAGGGGTGGTTGGGCTGGTTGCAGTTCGGGCTGCTGTGGGGCATCACGGCATTGAGCAGCACTTCCCTTCTATCGTTTCTGCCGGCTGCGGGGTTGTGGGCGTGGTACCGGCGGTCCAGGCGCGGCAAGCGATCATTTGCCGGAGTCGTGCTGGCATCGGTGGTCTTCCTGGCTTGCATCGCGCCCTGGCTGGTACGCAATTATGAGACGTTCGGAAAATTTATTTTCATCCGCGACAACTTCGGCGCCGAGCTGCGGCTAGGAAACGGCAACGGCGCCAACGGCACCCTGATGCTCTATTTGGACGCGACCCACGATCCGTACGCAATGCGGCAATTTCAGGCGATGGGCGAACTTCCTTATATCGCGATGCGCAAGCGGCAGGCGCTGGATTATATTCGAGCGGACTACGGACGATTCGCGATGCTGTGCGTCAGACGATTCGTTTATTTCTGGGGAGGTCCTCCGAAAGACACGCAGCCGGAATGGATAGGGGCGGCGAAAAACTCGCTATTCCTGGCGTGGTCGATTCTGGCGTTCTGGGGATTGGGCCGAGCGTTGCGCTTGCGCAAGCCGGGCGCCTGGCTTCTGTTCTGGCTGTTCTCTCTTTATCCGGCGATTTATTACTTCGTGTATTGCATTCCGCGTTACCGGCATCCCATTGAACCGGAGATGGCGATTCTGGCGGTGTTTGTGGTCACTGAGGCCGGAAAGAAGCGCTAGGGCTTGTCGTCGAGATCAATCTTCAGAACATGAATCTGATTGAGCTTGGGGTCGAGAACGCCGGTGATCACGACGCGCTGGCCCTCGAAACCATGCACCAGATCGGATCGGTCGAGCCGATATACATTCTTCCCTGCAGAGAGAACGAGATAGCCGCCCAGATGTTCGATGCAATAGACCGAGCAGGTGTTCGATGTGCCGCCCATCGACTTCGACTTCAGCATCTCCTGATGAGAACGCGTGAGCGAGTGAACGTTCAGGGCACACTGGCTGTCGGAAATTTCTCCGCGGTATACGTGGGAGGTTTGGCCGTGGGCGGCGACCCCCAGCGCCAAGACGGCCGCAACCGTCGCCGAACAGAGCACGATAAGAAATTTCATCGACTGATTTCCCGCTTGGGATTTGGTTGAGTTCATAGACACTCCCGTCCCGAATTGTCTCAGGGCAGCACGGTAAATTTCATGTGCATGCCTTCGTGATCTTCGCTGCAAATCACCGTGCAGACTACTATGTACTCGCCCGGCTCGCTGGGAGCTGTAAGCGTGAACTCCTGCGTCCCAGGCTTGAAGAGCAGATCCCATCCGTCGACCTTGGTCCGGTCCTTCGCTCGCAGCAGAGTAAAGCCGTGAATCGAGCCATCGCGATTCCACGACTTGGCCCGGTGCGCGGTGACCCGCAGGAGCACCTGCTCGCCAGCCTTAACAGTGATCTCTGGACTTCGTTGCCCCACGATCTTATATCGGCTGTCGCTGTCAGCGGTCAGTTCGATCATGTGGGCTTGCGCGCTGGGCCTTTGTGCGATGGATCGAGGAGCCGCCACCAGCGAAGCGCTCGCGACCGCGATCCACATTAAGATACGACGAACTTGCGAGAATTTTGTCATGAGTGGGATCAGGTTATCTCAGTGATCACTGGGTCATATAGAAGAGGATCAGGCGCCGGTCTTCGTCAGTGATGGTGGCCCGGACCCGCATGTGGCGAAGAATTGTCGACATCATGCGAGGCGGAAATTTCTGTGGAGCGTTGTGACAGCGGCCACAGTTGGCGCGAAACCGCTGTTCCCCCGCGACTCGCATGCGGTCAGGATCGGTAGTGTGTACTACGGCTGCGCCGGTAACAGGATTTTTTTCGCCAGAGCGCGACCCGGCGAAGACTGAAGACGCGGATGCCAGCGCCAGTGCACACAGCAGGAACGTGAGCGAAATCCTGGTCTGAACAGTCGTCGCTGTAAAGCTCATCCTCATGGTTGCGATCCTACACGGCCCAGAGGAACGAGAAATCGGTAGGCCAGGCCAAAACTCCACTGGTTGGCATTTCCGGCGGAACTGAATTGGCGGCCATAACTGACAATGCCTTTCAGGCCATCATGAAACCAGTAATTGACGCCGAAATCAGTCTCCCGCGTATTGGCGCTGGGCAGGCCGAGTGCGGCCGCTCCGTCCGGACTAATCTCCCCGGTGTAGAACTGCTGCATGCGGGCGACCAGTTCGGTGTGGCGCATTTCCTTCTGCCAGAAGTGCGCCTGGCTGAGGCGGTACGCGCTCTCGACCCAGTATCCGCTGCCTTCAAACGAGTGAGCGAATTCAGAGCGCACGCTTAATGGCGCTCTAGACGACTGCCAGCCCATGTGGAAACCGAAGGCGTTCTTGCGCTCGTCCTGCAGGGTGCGCTGCCAGGAGCCTCCGACTTCGAGCCGGGGACCGGGAAAGAAGAACCCCAAGCGTCCGCCGACCTGGCGCTCGGAGTCCACACTGCTGAGGCCGATGCTGGTGGCTGAAACGTAGACGGCGTAGTTCAGGTTGGCCTGCGCGTTCACTGGGAAACCGCCGCGCAGCATGACTCCGTCACTATCGGTCGTGTTGATGGGAAGAATCAGAGGGTCCGGTTGCAGGAACCGGATCCAGACAGGATAGAGCCGTTCGTTAAAAATTCCGAAGGGCGTGAGGAAGCGGCCGGCGGTGATGGTGACATAGGGGCTGGCAATGTAATCGATTTGGGCATAGTCGACGTGTTTGGTGACTGGCCCCTGGTAAGGTCCGCCGGTGAGCGGGCGCTGGAACTGGCCTTCGAATTCCGCGCGCGACTCGATCAGCCAATGATCTCCCAACGGCACAAGGAGAACCGGATTGATCTGGGTGTCGATGAGATTCTGCCCGCCGGTGACGAAGCTGAACGTGCCGATGCTGCCGGTGAGAATTGGGACAGGCTTTTCGGAATCTGGAGTCTGGGCCGCGATCTGAATTGCGAAAACGAAACACAATAGCGCGAGTGCCGGCAGGGCGATTCCCTTCGGGCACGGTGATGCGGCCTTTTTGCGGCGATGCGACAAGAGCGACCCCAGTCAAAGTCTTGATGGCATTGTCTTTCATGGCCATCGGGTGGGGGAACGTCACGACGGTAACTTTCGCATCCGGCGGTGCCGGTAAGGGAAACTTTCCGGTTCGACGCCTCACTAATTTCAGGGCGCCTCGTCTAATGCCAGAGGATCGGAAGAAATCATGAGCCGCAACCGCCAATCTGCGACGTGGTTGGGAACTGTCCTGGGCGCCGTTTGCGTCCTTGCACTGACCCTGGGAGCAAATGCTGCCGACCACCGGGGCGCGCTGACCGAGGAACTCCATCAGACTTATGCCATCACCGCCGATGGCCGTATTGAACTCGATAACATCAACGGCGATGTGCACATCTCCAGTTGGGACCGAAATGAAGTGAAAGTGGATGCGGTGAAATACGCTGACACGAAAGAGCGTCTGGATGAGGCGAAGATCGAGATTGACGTAACCACCGACACGATCTCGATTCGAACCAGGTATCCCGATCACGACCACACCTGGAATTCGGGCTCGCATAATAATCCCGCCAGCGTTGAGTACACCTTGACTGTGCCGCGGACGGTTCGGTTGGATGAGATCAAGCTGATCAACGGAGCGCTCGATGTGACCGGCGTGAGCGGAGAGGTGAACGCCTCTCTCATTAACGGACGTCTGGAAGCGCATAATCTTGCCGGGCGCGCGCGGTTGTCGACGGTCAACGGGCGGGTGGATGCGCGGTTCGACGAGCTGGCGGGAAATTCGGTCGAGTTGAATTCGGTGAACGGATCGGTGGAGTTGACGATTCCTTCTGACTCGAAGGCGGAGCTTGAGGCCAGCACGGTTTCCGGCGGGATCAGCAATGATTTCGGGCTGCAGGTGAATCATCACCAGTTCGTCGGCCACGACCTGCGCGGAGAACTGGGTACGGGCGGGACACACATCAAGCTGAAGAATGTGAATGGCAGAATCGCGATTCATCACGCCGAAGACGGGCGCACGCTGAGTCCGGTCAAGGACCTGGGGCACCGCGACAAGGACGATGACGACGACAGCTCGATCTAGACGCTTGTCGGATCGCTGGGAATCAAGCATCATTGGCGCAGAATGCGTCGACTTCTGTGGTTATTACCGTGGGCACTCCTCGTGGCTACGCGGGCCGGCGCGCCAGAGCCAGAAAACTGGATTCGCGCTCACGCCATCCCGTTGCAGACCGTAGAGGCTGGCCATGGGTTCGACGACCTGCAGCCGCTCGCCAAGGTCGTCGGCAATGCGAGGATCGTCGCCCTCGGCGAAGCCACGCACGGAACACGCGAGTTCTTTCAACTCAAGCACCGCCTCATTGAGTTTCTCGCCAGCCAGAAGGGTTTCACCATTTTCTCGATCGAAGCCAACATGCCCGAGGCCGACCGGATCAACGAGTTTGTGTTGAACGGCAATGGCGATCCAAAACAACTCTTAAAGGGCATGTATTTCTGGACCTGGGATACGGAGGAAGTCCTGGACATGATCCTGTGGATGCGGGAGTTCAATCGCTCGGGCAAGGGGCGAATCGAGTTCACGGGATTCGATATGCAGACCCCGAATGTGTCGATGGATCTGGTTCGGGCGTTTGTGAAGGAGCATGTTCCGTCGTATCTCGACACTCTGAACCGAACGTATTCTGACGTCTTGAGTATGCGGAAGGGCGAGGCTGGTGCGACTGCATTTGGGGTGGCGACAGCGACCTTTCCGGTGAAGATGGCCGCCGCGCATCACATTAAGTACAGCGGCTTCATCCGTACCGAAGGGGTGACGCAGGGTTACGCGGGACTGTGGTGGCGGAACGACGGGGCCAACGGAAAGCCGTCATCGCTCGACAACATGGGTGACCGAGGAGCGAAGGGCACCACTCCATGGACGCGGTACGAAATTTCAGTGGACGTTCCGGCGGATACGACGCATATCAACTTCGGCGTGCTTCACCCAGGGAATGGAACCACATGGTTTGATTCGCTGCAAGTGGAGATCGACGGCGTACCTTACACGGAGAGCGGAGAGTTCGATCTCGATTTTGAATCGGAAACGCCACGCGGATTCTATACCGGAGGCAGCGGCTACTCCGTTACACTCGACAACACTGTGGCGCACACCGGGAAACAAAGTCTGCGTAGCGTGACACAATCGCAGGCTTCCCCGGAGAATAAGAAGCAGGTGGCGCAGGGATGCGCGGGGGTACTCGAAGAACTATGGGCCAAGCGCGCCGTGCTGCTGTTGTCCTTGAAGGCTCGTGAGGTCGACTGGGCGATTCAGAATGCACGGCTGGTTTTGCAGTACGCGCAATTGCAGACAGGCGAGAAAAGCCGCGATCAGAGTATGGCCGAGAATGTGGAGTGGATTGCGGACCAGAATCCTGACGCGAACGTTGTGCTGTGGGCTCACAACGGACATGTCGCCTACACTGCGGGATACGGCCCCATGGGTGGATACCTGCACGAGAAGTTCGGGAGGCAGTTAGTGACCTTCGGCTTCTCATTTAATCAAGGATCGTTTCGAGCTATCGAGAAAGGAAAATCGCTGCGCGACTTTACGGTCGGTCCTGCGCCTGAAGACAGTCTGGATCAGGCTCTGGCAAGTGCCGGGATTCCGCTGTTTGCGCTTGACCTTCGCCAACTGCCGCAACAAGGGACAGTCGCTGAGTGGTTCGCCAAACCCCGCGCTGCGCGCAGCATTGGCGCAGTGTATGGAGGCGGGCAACCGGAGGAGTGGTCGATCGCAACCCTGCGATGGCCAGAGACGTTTGACGTTATTCTCTTCGTCGAAAAGACTACCGCTGCGCGCGGGAACCCGTAGTCCGGCCTCTACTCAGTAGATCGTATATCCCGGGAGCGGGGTGCGCAGGTCGGGCTTGGAGGCCATCAGCAGAAGCGCACCCTCCCGCTTGAATGCCCGCAGATCGTCAAGGCTGTTGAACGACTTGGTTTTGTAATCGTCGGGCGTGGGCGTGTCGTCGGGAATGCGGACGGCCTGCACGTCTTCGAAAGCGTGTTTCTTAAAGAGTTCGACATATTTGGCAGCTGACCGCACATGTACCGGAACGTTCAGCTTGTCGACCCATTGCAGCGAATACTGGTTGTCTGTGTAGAGATTGATCAGGATAAACAGCCGGCCGCGCGGGGCCATCACACGGAATAACTCCATGAGCGCGCGGTCCTGGTCAGGATAGTAGTAGAACGATTCCACCGACAAAACTTTGTCAAAGAAGTTTTCTTCCCAAGGAATCTGCTGCGCCGATCCCCAGACGTAAAGAATATTCTCGAAGTCTTTCGACGCTTCGCGGGCCTGGCGGACCATTTCGTCGGCGACGTCGAGGCCAACCACCTGCCCGAATCCTTCAGGGCCCTCGCCGACCAAGCGGGCCAGCAGTCGCGTGGCCCATCCTGAGCCGCAGCCCAGATCGAGCACGCGCTCGCCGGGGCGCAGATTCATGATGCGGATCGTCTTCTCGGTGATGTCGAGATGGTGGCGCTCCATCTTCTCGCCTTCGCCAGCCGCGGCCCAGCGGTTGAATTCGTGTTGCAGCTTTTCGTCGGGAGTTTGCGGTTTTTCAGGCATATTTGTCTCGCATCGGCTTTCTTGCTTGGATCTCTTAACCGACCACTCCGGCTGAAGGTACCGGGGCTAATGCCCCTATCTCTCTGTGGCCGGTGACGCGTCGCTCAGGGGCTGCTCTTCCGCAGGTGCTTCCACGCACGAAGTTCCGTCGCATCGCGAAATTAGGCTAGTGACAGGGTTGTGGACCATTTTTAACAGACGCGTAATAACACAGTGCTAGATTGTGCGCCATACGGGGTATTGGGCGTGTTGCAAATACAACTTTAATTGAGAGGAAATTACTATGCTAGAGAAAGGTTCGAAGGATATTTCCAGCCCGCTCAAGAAGGCAATTGCAGCCATCGCATTAGGCGCGATGGTGGCCGCAATTCCAGCCGCTGCACAAAGCAAGACAGATAGCGACAAGTTCTTTTTTTGGCCCGGCAACCTGGTGGTCAGCCGCAGCGTGTATGACAACAATCCGAAAAACGTACAGGTGGGGGAGATTCTGCCACCCAATTGTGCGAGTACCACGGGCGGATGTTCCGCCGCCACGGGCGCGCCCTACAACGGCACCTACCCTTTAGTCTGGAATGATGATGCTTACGATGCCAGCTTCGGAATCACATCGAAGATTTATCTCGATCAAATGTTTCCCTTCGGCTTCGTGCTCAACAGCCTGGAAGTTCCCAACAGTTCGCAGCGCGGAATTACAACTTCGAGCGACCAACTGGTCACCAGCTTCAGTTCCAAGTCGGAACTGGCGCTGCATCTCTCGACCAACGGGCGATACTTGACCTTCTCCGGCTATGTCGCGCCGATCGACCAACTCGACTTGTCGAATGCAAACACGCCGGGAGCCATTGATCCAACCAATCCCGTCGGAGAAAATGTGTACCGCGCCGAGGCGCAAGTCGACCAGTTCGGCCATTTCCAATTCACTGAGACCAATGCTTATAGCGGTAACAACGGACGTGCCGTCATCTTGAACAATAGTGACGGCGCGAACTTCTTTTATACCGCGGGCAACGCAGGGAACGGCAATAATCCTCAGCCCGATGGCATCATTCTCGGCGCCGGGGCCCAGATCATCAATCCGGCGAATGAGCCGGAGAGTGCGCAGAACCCCGGCACTCCGACTCCGGTTGGCAGTTTCTCCGTCACCGAACTGGGATACAAAGCGGATAAGATTGGTAAGGATGACAACTTCCGCGGCATCACGATTTTCAACAACGTTCTGTATTACACGAAGGGGAGCGGCAGCAATGGCGTCAATACGGTCTACTTCCTCGACACGACTGGGACGGCGTGCCCGAGTGGCGTCGGCCTGCCATCGAGTTCGGCCACGCTGCCGACGACCTCGCTCTCCTATGTTCTTGCCGACTTGCAGACCAACGGGCTGCCCAGCAATATGTGCGTGCTGGCGGGATTCCCCGCTATTTCCAATAAGGTCGCGACCACCACGGCGTTTCCCTTCGGGCTATGGTTTGCCAACGCTACCACACTCTATGTGGCGGATGAAGGCGATGGCTACGCCGGCGGAACTGATTTGTACACCCATGCCGCCGCACAAACGACAGCCGGATTGCAGAAGTGGGTTTTCGATTCGACTACGAATACTTGGAACCTGGCATACACGCTGCAAAACGGGCTGGGGCTCGGAGCCCCGTACACCGTGCGGAACTATCCTACCGGTGACAATGTTGGAACCGGACTTCCCTGGGCTCCATCCACGGACGGTCTGCGCAACATCACCGGGGCTGTAGGTTTTGACGGCTACGTGGGCATCTGGGGCATCACTTCTACGATCAGCGGAAACGGGGACCAGGGCGCTGACCCGAATCAACTGGTGGTCGTGTTCGATTCTTTGTCGAACACCGATCCTGCAGTGGCCGCGAAGGAAAGCTTCTTTACTCTGCGGCAAGCTGATTTTGGAGAGGTCCTGCGGGGCGTTTCGTTTACGCCGGGGACGCCCTTCAACGGTGGGAGTTAGTAGCTGCGGCGGCCGACACAACAAGGCGGTCGCCGTTTGGCATGAACCCATTATTCGGCGGGAGCCCGGTTATGGGCTCCCGCTGTTTTTTGGTTGATCATCAGTGCTCACGCTTTCCCAGGACAATATCTTCGCGTGCATCTTTAGTACTCGATGGTGGGCGCGATGGACCTTCTGTGTTACAGTGTCCCTCTTTATGGCGACACGCCCACCGAATCCAGCACCGGAGTCCGAGCCCGGATCGCTGTACTGCCCGAATTGTGCGGAAGAGGTTACCGATCCGCTGACCTGCGGTGACTGTTCGTCGGTGATTTGCCGACGCTGCGGCACGGCCCTGGAATCGTCCGACGAACTCGGAATCGGATGATGGACTCGCACCCCGGCGGGACCGGCCTTCTTAACCCTGGCGTTTCCATCGCGCAAGTCGAAGACCCGAACCGGCCGCGGCAGGTGATGGGATTCCGCGATCTGGTGCTGTTTTATGTGATCACGGGCATCAGCCTGCGCTGGATCGCGACGGCGGCAGCTGCGGGCCCGAGTTCCATCGTCATTTGGGTCGGGGCATGGCTCTGTTTCTATACCCCGCTGGCGCTTTCGGTGCTGGAGCTTTCGTCGCGCTATCCGAATGAGGGCGGGCTCTATGTTTGGAGCAAGCGCGCGTTCGGCGATTTTTCCGGCTTCATGTCGGCGTGGACCTATTGGACGAGCAATCTGCCGTACTTCCCTGCCGTGCTCTATTTCGCCGCCAGCAATGTGCTGTTTATGCGGCAGGCGAAGTGGGAACATCTTTCAAACAATGCAACGTTCTACATCGTTTTCGCACTGCTGACCTTGAGCGCAGCCACGCTGCTGAATGTGGTGGGGCTCGATGTCGGCAAGTGGCTGCATAACGTGGGAGCGCTCGCCATGTGGATTCCGGTAACAATTGTCATTGTGATGGGATTTGTGGCCTGGCATCGTTATGGATCGGCAACTTCGTTCACACTGCGCTCGATGATTCCCAGCACTCACCTCAACGACATTATCTTTTGGTCGGTGCTGATGTTTGCGTTTGGGGGTTGCGAGACCGCGTCATTCATGGGAGAAGAAATTAAGAACGCGCGACGCACGATTCCTCTGGCGCTGCTCTTGGGCGGAATCACCGTCACGATCTGCTACATCCTGGGAACAGTTTGCGTGCTGCTGGCGTTGCCGTCGACCGAGGTGAATGACCTGCAAGGGCTGGTGCAGGCGGTGTCGAAAACCGCCTCGCGCGTGGGGTTCCCGGGCATTCTGCCGCTGGTGGCGTTTCTGATCGCGCTCAGCAATATTGGCGCCGCCGGGGCTTATCTCGCGGCGGTGGCGCGACTGCCGTTCGTTGCCGGGCTGGATCGCTTTTTGCCGGCGGCGTTTGGGGCGCTGCATCCACGGTGGAAAACTCCGTGGGTCGCGTTGCTGACGCAGTTTTTCCTGGGCGCGGTTTTTATTTTTCTGGGGCAGGCTGGGACCAGCGTGAAAGGCGCCTACGACGTTCTCGTCAGCATGGGCGTGATTACTTATTTCATTCCGTATCTGTATTTGTTCGCGGCCATGATAAGGCTGCAGCGCGAGCCGGCGGGGCCGGACGTGATTCGAGTGCCAGGGGGAACTGTCGTTGCTAAATTGGTTGCGACGGTTGGATTTTTAACGACTGGGCTCACGATCGTACTGTCGCTGATCCCTCAGCCGGACGAACCGAACAAACCGCTGGCCCTGTTCAAAATTGTCGGAGGCACAGGAGCACTGGTACTGATTGGGGCATGGATTTACTGGGCAGGAAAGCGGCGTGCGCACGCGGGCGAAGTTAAGAGGAAGAACTAAAATCAGGCAGCGTTATCGTGAGCTCAATCGCCATACAGCTCAGCCTCCGAGATTTACAGGTTCCGCAGAGAGTCCCTTTCCCGCTCTATCCACAGCACCGAACATCGGACCTCGCGCGGGCACTACGGGCGCGAAGCTGGCGAATCCAATCGGCGTGGCAATGTCGTCATAAATGGCTTCCACTCCTCCGCGGCGAAAATAAGTTTCATGCCAAAAGCCCGTACCTCCCGAATTCCTCAGGAATTCCTGCCACCATTGCCTGTGGGGATCGGAGCGCGTCCACTTCATGAGCGAATCGAGGTCGCGCCAGTATTGGCGCATGCCAGCATGCATAGGGAACGGAGAAAACAGGAAATTTTCGTGGCGCAGAAGCCCGTCCGGTTGCGCTTGCACGGAGGAAGATATTCTCGGCCCAAATCCAAGCAGGGTCTTGATTCCCTGAATGCGATTCACGCGCATGCCAAGGTAAACCACGACCAGGTCGGGATACTTTGAAAGGTCAACTGTTCGTCGCTGGACCTTTGTAGTCATCCTAAACCTCACTCAATCAAAGTTTACACCGGGCGGGCCGTCTTACGCGCAGGGTTGAAGAACGGGACGTTCGTCACCTTCACATTCGTTTTGAGGCGCATGGCTTCGATCGTAATCTCCATCTGCAGCGAAGTTCCCAGCTTCGCGTATTCGGTTTCAATGCTGGCCAGCGCGATCAATTTTTTCAGAATGGGCGACCAGCTTGTGGTCGTCGCTTTGCCGATTTGCTTCTCGCCGGAGTACACGGGGACAGCGACGCGCGAGGCCTGTGCGGGCGCTGCCGGGGTGAGGCCGTAGCGGTCGTAGAGTTGCTCGATGTCGGTCCAATCGACTTCGAGGCCCACGAGTTGGCGGGGCACGCCGTTCTTCGCATCTTGTTCGAGAGCGCGCTTGCCGATAAAGTTTTCTTTTTCGAGGTGAACCATTTTCGCGAAGCCGAGTTCGTAGGGCGAAAACTTCTGCGATGGAATCAGCGCCTTCTTTGAACTGGTGTAATCGACTTCGATGAGCAGTAGTCCGGCTTCGACGCGGGCGACGTCAAGCGCAAGCATGCCGGCGGCGTGCAGATCAAATTGCTTGCCTGCGTCGGTGAGCGCATCCCAAACTTTCACGGCTTCATTCCAGGGCATCCAGATTTCGTAGCCGAGATCGCCGGTGTAGCCGGTGCGGGAAATGTCGACGGGCACTCCGGCGATTTTGGCGCGGGTGACGCGGAAGTATTTCAGGTTGGCAATATCAGCTTCGGCGACCGACTTCAGCAGTTTGGCTGAGGTCGGCCCCTGCAGGGCGAGTGCCGCGACTTTTTCGGAAATGTCTTCGACCTGCACGTCCATATTCAGGCCGTTCTGGCGAAACCAGCGCAGGCTCGGATCGGCAGCTGTCCACCGATAGACGTTTTCTTCCAGACGCGAAATGGTGCCGTCATCGATGACCTTGCCCTCTTCGTCGCACCAGCAGCAATAAATTACTTGGCCGACTTTGACTTTGTTAATGTCGCGGGTGATGACGCGGTTCACGAGACGAGTCGCGTCCTTGCCGGTGATCAGGTACTTGTAAAGCGGCGAAATGTCGATGAGCGCGGCCGCATTGCGAATGGCGTTGTACTCATGCTCGTGATGAACTTCATATACGCTGACAGTGTAATAACCGGACCACTCGCGATAGTTCAGGCTGTGGCACAGCGGGAAGGTTCTCTCGTGAAATGCGGTTCCGATGGGCAAGGTTAGTTCCTCGACTTCGCCTTCAAAAGCTGAAGTCGAATTATATTCCATCTAGATGCTGACGCCGCAACAGCGACAGCGCCTGACTTATGGTCAGCCGCGACTAATAAGCAGACAAAACGCGGGCTTCCCGGTAGAATGTCGTTTCGACTTCCGGTCACGCATGCATTTGTTTATGGCTAATTCGTGCAGCATTCTTCGAAGCTGGACGGTCCTTCCCAGCGGGCTCTGATCTTCTCTTCCGCCTGTTTTCCTGCGCGAGTATCATTGCGTTTTCCTACAAGCGAACGTTACAGCTTAGAGCTAGGAGCGAAAAGCGAATGGCCGGTTCCAATTCTTACGACGTAATCGTAGTCGGCGGCGGGCACAACGGCTTGGTCAATGCCGCATATCTGCAACGCGCGGGCAAAAAAGTTCTGGTACTCGAGCGGCGGCATGTGCTGGGCGGCGCGGCCTGCACGGAAGAAATTGTGCCGGGATTCAAGTTTTCGGTTTGCTCCTATGTTGTATCGCTGCTGCGGCCGGAGATCATTCGCGATCTCGATCTTCCCCGCCATGGCCTGGAGATTCTCCCCCTCGACGGCACGTTTACGCCCATGCCCAGCGGGGATTACTTGTGGCGCGTGAACGACCATGGCAAGACGCACCGTGAAATCGCCCGCCACTCGCGGGTTGACGCCGAGGCCTACGACGAATTCGGCAAGGCAATGCAGGCGATGTGTCGCTTCGTGAAGCCGATTCTGAGCATGGTGCCGCCGGACCCGACCACGCTGGATCCGCGTGAACTGATGAAGCTGTTGTTTATCGGGCGAAGGTTTCAGGGCATGTCGAGTTACGACAAGTACAACCAAGTCCAGCTCATGACCATGTCTACGATTGATTTTCTCGATCAATGGTTCGAGACCGACGTGTTGAAGGCGACCATGTCGGCGTCGGGAATTATTGGGACGTTTTTGGGCGTGCGCTCACCAGGAACGGCATACGTGCTGCTGCATCACTACATGGGAGAAATCGACGGCGCGTTCCGGGCATGGGGATTTGCCCGCGGCGGCACGGGCGCGATTTGGAATGCGATTGCCGATGCGGCGCGTGAGGCCGGCGTCGAGGTTCGCACGAAGGCGGCCATCTCGCAGATTATTGTGAAGAATGGCAAGGCGAAGGGTGTGGTGCTCTCGAACGGTGATGAAATCTACGCCGATGTGGTTTCTTCCAGCGTCGATCCGCGGCTTACGTTTACGAAGTTCATTGAAGCGCAGCATCTGCCGGGGGATTTTCAGGAAGACGTGAACCGCTTCAAGTTCCGCGGGTCTTCCGGCAAAGTGAACATGGCGCTGGATGGGCTGCCGGATTTCAAGTGCATGCCGGGACCGGGCGCGCACTTGCGCGGCGCAATTTCGATCTCGCCATCAGTCGAATATATGGAGCGGGCGTATGACGACGCGAAGTACGGGAATTTCTCGCGGCATCCGTATATCGACATGGTCATTCCCTCGTTGACCGATCCGTCGGTTGCGCCGCCGGGAAAGCATGTGCTGTCGTGCTTCGTGCAGTATGCGCCCTACAAGTTGCGGCCGGGGCTCACTTGGGATGATCAGAAAGAGGCGTTCGGCGAGACCGTCGTGAACACGATTGCCGAATATGCGCCGAACATCAAGGACATCATTATTCACAAACAGGTGATTACGCCGCTTGATCTGGAGCGCGAGTGGGGCTTGAGCGAGGGCAACATTTTTCAGGGCGAGCTTTCGCTGGAGCAACTTTTCTTTTTGCGTCCGGTGCCGGGGTGGGCGCAGTACCGCACGCCGATCAAGAATCTGTATATGTGTGGATCGGCGACGCATCCAGGGGGCGGGATCATGGGCGCGAACGGGCGGCTGGCGGCGCTGGAAATTCTGAAAGACATTAAGGGAGCGGCGTAGCCATGGCGAGTCAAACGCAAGCTCGTCAAACCCAAGCCAGTCAGGCCCAGCGCGATATTATCATTATTGGCGGTGGCCACAACGGGTTGGTCACCGCGTTCTATCTGGCCAAGGCCGGGTACAAGCCGCTAGTGATTGAGCGCAACGCGCAGGTTGGCGGGGCCGCGGTGACAGATGAATTTCATCCTGGATTTCGTTGTTCGACGCTGGCGCACGCGGCGGGGCCGATTCTGCCGAGCGTTCTTCGCGACATGCAACTGGAGAATCATGGGCTCAGGCTGATCACTCCGGAAGTTTGCGTGACGGCGCTTTCGCCCGAAGGGCGCGCGCTTTCGCTCTACCAGAATGTGGGCAAGTCGGCGCAGGAGATTGCGGCATTTTCGAAGAAGGATGCAGCGAAGTATCCGGAATTCGCGCAATCGCTGGGGAAGATTGGCAAAGTCATTGGCGAGGCGCTGGCGACCACGCCGCCTGACATTGACCATCCCAGCAGCGGCGATTTGTGGAGCATGCTCAAGACCGGGCGCGCGATTCGCAAGCTGGGTAAGCGGGACATGTTTCGGCTGCTGCGCTGGGGGCCGATGGCGGTGGCCGATCTTGCGTCGGAATATTTTGAGACTGAGCTATTGCGAGCGGTGATCGCCGCGCGCGGGGTGTTCGGAACATTTCTTGGACCGTGGTCGGCGGGCAGTGCGCTGGTGCTGCTGATCCGCGCGGCGGGAGATCCGCATCCTGCGGGCTCGGCGACGCTGGCTGCAGGAGGCATGGGCGCGGTCACACAGGCTATGGCCTCGGCGGCCAAGGCTGCGGGCGCAGAGATTCGTACTGGCGCCGAAATCATTGAGATTCGCGTGCAGAACGGAGCGGCCACGGGCGTGCTGCTTTCGACGGGGGAAGAGATTCACGCCAAGGTGGTTGTTTCGAATGCGGATCCGAAACGTACGCTGCTCAAGCTGACTGATCCCACACATCTTTCGCCGGACTTCGTACAGAGGTTGCAGCATTACCGCGGGAACGGCACGGTCGCCAAGGTGAACCTCGCGCTTTCGGGGCTGCCGACTTTCACGGCGCTGAAGAATGGGGACGCGGGCCCCCTCAAGGGCCGCATTCATATTGGCAACGAGATTGATTATCTGGAGCGCGCATTCGACGAATCGAAGTATGGTAATTTTTCGCGGCAGCCTTATCTCGAGGCTACGATTCCGTCGCTGACCGATCCGACGCTAGCGCCTGAAGGCAAGCACGTGATGTCGATCTACATGCAGTACGCGCCTTATAAATTGAAAGGTGACTGGGAAGAGCAGCGTAAGGCGCTGGGCCAGACAGTGGTGCAAACCCTGGCGCAATATGCCCCGAATCTGCCCGAATTAATTCTGACGCACCAGATTATTACGCCACTCGATCTGGAAGAAAAATATGGGCTGACCGGTGGGCAGATTTTTCACGGGGAGCTGGCGCTGGACCAGTTCTTCACCATGCGCCCGCTTCTCGATTGGGCGCGGTACCGCACGCCGGTTGAGAAACTGTTCTTGTGCGGAAGTGGGACGCATCCGGGGGCGGGGCTGACCGGCGGGTCAGGAACGAATGCGGCGCGCGAAATATTGAAGGAACTGAAGAAGTAGCGCTGGCGTCCTCGCTGGCTGCCGCGAAAGCGTCTCGCTCTCGCAGCTGCGGCGGCGGGACGCCGCCGCGACAGCCGCCAGGACGGCGGCGCTACGATGAAAAACTCTGCCATCCTGCTTATCTCATGTCCTGACCGAAAAGGGGAGGTCGCGACTATTGCCGACTTTGTGTTTCGGCACGGAGGGAACATTCTGCATGCCGACGAACATGCCGACGAAGAGTCGGGGCTGTTTCTTATGCGGGTCGAGTTCGATCCCAAAGACTTCGACATCGACCTTTCGCAAAAGGATCTGGCGGATTTCAGCGCGCAGTTCTCGCCGATCGCTGAAATTTTCCGCATGAAGTGGCGGCTGGCGCAGTCGTCGCAGCGGCCGCGCATGATCATTCTGGTTTCGAAATATGACCACTGCCTGGTCGATCTGCTGTATCGGCACAAGAGCGGTGAACTAGCCTGCGACATTCCGCTGATCATTTCCAATCATGCCGACAACCAGACGATTGCAGACTTTTACAAAATTCCGTATGCGATGGTTCCGGTCACCAAGGACGACAAGAGCGCGGCCGAGGCAAAAATTCAGGCGCTGATTGATGAGCAGAAGCCCGATTTCCTGGTGCTGGCGCGATACATGCAGATTTTGTCGAACGATTTTGTCAACCGGTATCCGCAGCGAATTATTAATATTCATCATTCGTTTCTGCCGGCGTTTGTTGGAGCGCGGCCCTATCATCAGGCGTTTGAGCGCGGAGTGAAACTGATTGGAGCGACCAGCCATTACGTGACTGAGGTGCTCGACGATGGGCCGATTATTGAACAGGATGTGGTGCGGGTGTCGCATCGCGACACGGTCGACGATCTCATCCGCAAGGGCCGCGATCTGGAAAAGGTTGTTCTTTCGCGGGCGGTGCGCTGGCATGTTGAAAATCGTGTGCTGGTTTATGGGAACAAGACGGTTGTGTTTTGAGCTGCGACGTCCCTCTGGGGCTAAAGCCCGCTGAGGAATAGCCGTGATTTATCGCAGCGCTGGAAGCGCTGCGCCACCCAAAAGCGACACCGCGACAGCAATGTCGTCATCTATATGTAATATGCCTCTGGTACATCTACACACCAAACCAACATCGTCTTTCCCGTTCTTCGCGCGGAAGGGCATGTACTTCCGAAGGCCCGTTTCTTCGCATCGAGTCGCACTCCGGTGGTAACTTGCACCAGTAGTAACTTTTCATTTTTACTGGAAGCATTAGTGAAGTCTTAGAAGGGAAACTCTTGCTCTCGGGGGCACGTTTGGCCGAAGATCTTCGGTTTGAATTAGCCATTCTGGCGACCGTCCAGGGCTTCTACCAGAAGCTCATGCGGGACGCTCTGGGCGGGGACGTCCCCATCCCTAGCGGTCTTGACGAGGACGCGCTGCGCCATTCCGAGCGCGAACTTCCGACTACTTTGTCGCGCATGTACCGCTGGCTGCACCTGCTGGATATGGCGATTACGCCAGCCATGGTGCGTCAGGCGCTGACTCCGGACACGGATTCCGAAGTCGCTGAGGCTCTACTGCGATATTTTGTGCGGCGCCGCGAACCGAGCGACGTGAACCGCGACAAGACCGATCTGATCGCGACTTTCCTCTATCGTCATCCGCGCGTGCCGGGACAATGGGAACAGACTGGTTACGGGCTCGACGGCGCGCTGCCGCTGTCGCCTTTCGAAATCGCCCTGATTGAAATTCTGGCGGACTCCGACGTGCCTTCCCTGCCCGAGGAGCATGTGCAATTGCTGCGGCGGTTCGATCCGCTGCGCGACGAGGTTGCCCGCTTCCGCGACTTCAACACGCTCATTGATTCTGGCATCATCGGCCGAGTGCGGGAGTTGAAGCAGTGGCTTGATTCCTCGTTTTATCATCCCGGCGTACTGGCCACGGTTTCGGCTTACAACGCAAGTTTCGGTAAAAAGTTTGACGAGCTGTTTGCCAAGGCGCTGACCGAGATCAAGACGTTTGGACAAGCGCTCGAAGAAATGGGCGGGACGATTCTGACCACGGTCGACGGGGTGGAAGTCACGGTCGACCACGTGGCGGCGATTCAGGAAAAACAATTGCTCGAAGCCGACTACGGCAGCACCTTCGAAAAATTCCGCCGCGTATCGAAGTTGAAGAAGGAACTGGACCGGCGTCCGCCGATCCGGCGGTCCCTGCTCACGCCGGCGGCACAGGCATCGCGTTCCGCGGAGGCAGCGGCTGCTGCGCCCAAAAAGGCGAAAGCCGCAGCGGCGGCGAAAGCACCGGCCGTGGCTCCAGTGTTCCAGCCGCCCGCAATTACCGCGCAGCAGCTGTCGGCGGAAGAATCCAAGTTGCGGCGCGTCGAGGAATCGATTCGGGTGTTTGTGCGGGTGGCCGACCCAAAGTACCGGCAGGTCGTGCCCATGCGCTTCTTCAACCTCACGCTCACGGCGGCAGAGGCTGACGCCTACAGCGCTCCGTTCCTGGAAGAAAAAAGTTTACGCGCGGATGTGGCCCGGACGCTGATCCGGATGGTCTCGGTTTCCGCGCGTGTCAGCACCGAGTTGGAGGAATTGAAGCGGAGTCAAAAGATGTCGTCACTATGGAAGCTGCACGCCGACTCCGTGGTCGTATTGCTGGATATGGCCAGCAGCACGATCGAAGATGCGGGCAGCATTGGCAAGACCGCGGAGCAGAGCGGCGCGGGCGCGGCGGCGCGGGCCATCCACGACTCTGCCCATAAGCTGCGCAATCATGCCGACGTTGCTGTGAAGACTCTGGCCAACGTCAGCTAGAACAACGTCCTCGAGATCCATTCGCCAGGCTTCAGCGTGATGCGCGAGGGGCAATGACTGTAATTGCGACTTTACGCCAGTTATGTTGGATTGACGATGGCCAACCCGCCCGGAGAGTCACTTGAGATCTGACCTACTATGCGATAGGTCGTGGTGTCCAAAACATAAATTGCGTTGGTATTTCCGCACGTAACATAAGCACGCGTGCCGTCGGGCGTGAATGCGATGTCTGCCAGCGGTTGGCCAACAGAAACTGGGATTGTGGCTACAATCGCGTTCATTGTAGTGTCGATTACCCAAACATCCCCAGTGACTCCCGTCACGTAGACGTGACTTCCGTCCGGAGTCACGCGAAGCTGGGTGGCTGGTTCGGAGCTCGGCAGCGATATGCTGGTAACCAGGTCGTTGGTTTTCGTGTCGATGATATCCAAAACCGACGGGTTCCCGATACTGGCAGCGTAGAGGCGGCTTCCGTCGGGGCTAATCGACACGCCAACGAAACCCAACACGGCGGTCGTGATCGTGGCTACGACTTGATTCGAGGCAGTATCAATCGCCCAAATCTGATTCCCTTCGGCATTACTCACATATGCGTGGGTGCCATCGGGAGAGATTGCGATGCCCGAGAGCAAAACGCCGGGTGTCTGCTCAGCGGGTAACTTCCCGATGGTTATGGTTGCCGTCAAGGAGCCGGTCGCAGTATCGATTACTTCGACAGAGGCCAGCTGCGGAGGATTGTCGGGCCCCGAGCATAACAGCGGACCGCAAGTGATCGAATTCACATATGCGCTTTTACCGTCAGGAGTGATGGCTATCGCTTCCGGCTCGCTTCCGGCAGCAATCTTGGCGATCACGGAGTTTGACCCCGTGTCGACTACCCACACCGATGTAACGGCGTCGGTAACATAGGCGAGAGTTCCATCCGGGGTGATGGCAACGCCGGTGGGATAGGACGGCGTAAGGGTCAATGTGCCAACCGAAGAATTTCCGATTTCAATGCTCCTCACCGTCTTGTCTGCGGGAATGTTCATCACTGACAGGCTATGACTCGCAGAGTGCGCCACATACGCGACTGCGGTTGTAGCAGGCGAGCTGCCGCTACAGGAGGTTAAAGTCAGACTGAATCCCAGCAGAGACACTACGGAGAAGACCACGCGACACTTCATCACGCCCTCCAAATAGAATCCTCAGAAGTAAGTACGTGGGCCCGAATGCTACTGTCGGCAGATGCTCCGCCCGAACGCGAGGTTGCCTCCACTGAACTGTCTTTGCCGGAGCATTTGCGATTTCCACGAGCGATGAAGGTTCAGAATGCGATCGGAGCTTGGGTGGCAATTGAGGTTGAGCTGTATTGATCAGATGGTGGTCTTTGTGGCGGCATAGAATTGTTGAAGTGGAAGGAGTCTCCCGTGACCTACGTGATACGCCACATCCTCAACGAGGGGAATGAGGTCGAATTAGGACAAAGGCTTTCAGATCAGGGCCCGTTCGATACCCGCGAGCAGGCGGAACAGCGCCTTAACGAATTGGAACTCGATCGGGCTAACGGAAAATTCACGATTGAGGAGCTAGTCCTCAGCTGATTGGAACCCCGCCCTTTTCTGCTGCTGATTAAGAATCGCCGCGTTCGGCGGCGGACGCGAAATCGATCCGAGGGCGATGCTCTGCCTAATCACTGGTTTGATCCTCACCTGTAACCCCATAAAGTAAAACGGCGCGGCTGGAGAGCCGCGCCGTTTCAATGCACGTCGTTAGTTGATATCGAACTGCTGCTGGTGGACGGCTGCGTCGCTTTTCACGATGATGGTGCGTTTGGTGAGTTCTTCCATCTCGTTTAGGAGGCGACCGTTGTTGGACTTCAATTCTTTGGCTACATCGGGATGCACGCGCAGCATGACGTCTTCGTGCTCGAGGTGCTTGGCGATCTTCCGCATCTCGACATAAATCTCGTTGCAGACTGTGGTGACCGACTTCACGTATCCGGTCGACTCGCAGTATGGGCAAGGGGCGCCGATGGTGCGTTCGAGCGACTGCTTGACGCGCTTGCGGGTGATGGCGACAAGGCCGAAATCATTAAATTGCAGAGTTTTTGAGGGGGCGCGGTCGTGGCGAAGTTCCTCTTCGAGAGCCTGCATGACCCGCTGGCGGTTGCGGCGCTCATCCATGTCGATGAAGTCGATGATGATGATTCCGCCCAGATCGCGCAAGCGGATCTGGCGCACGATTTCTTTGATCGCGTCCACGTTGGTCTTGACGATCGTGTCTTCGAGACGCTGGGTCTTGCCGACGTACTTGCCGGTGTTGATGTCGATCGCGACCAGAGCTTCGGTCTGATTGATGACGATGTAGCCACCGCTCTTGAGCCACACTTTCGACTTGAGCGCCTTGTCCATTTCCGCGGCCAGGCCGAACTGTTCGAACAGCGGCGTTTCTTTGGTATACAACTTCACCCGTTTCACCATCTGCGGCTGGAAGCGGTTGAAGAAGCGCAGCACGCGCTCGTATTCGGGCTCAGTGTCGACCCAGATCACGCTAAAGTCGGAAGTGACTTGGTCACGCAGCACACGCTCGACGACGTTGAGATCGTGATAGATCAGCGCGGGCGGTTTGGAACTCTCGGCGCGGGTCTTGATGTCGTGCCAGAGGCCTTTGAGGAAACGAATGTCGGCGCGGAGTTCTTCTTCGCTGGCGCTTTGGGCGGCAGTGCGGACGATGAAACCTCCATGACCGTTTTCGCGTTCGCTCATGATGATTCGCTTCAGACGCTGGCGCTCTTCTTCGGAAGAAATTTTGCGCGAGACGCCGGTGTGATTAACCGTGGGCATGTAGACCAGGAAGCGGCCGGGCAGCGCGATGTGGCTGGTGATGCGCGCGCCTTTCTTGCCGATCGGCTCTTTCGCGATCTGCACCAGAATTTCCTGGCCTTCTTTGAGCAGGTCGCTGATCAGGGGAACGGGAGCGGATTCGCGGCGGCGGAAACGGCGTCCACCTCCTCCTCCACGGCGTTGGCGGTCGCGATCGCGCGGGCCACCCTGGCGATCACGATCATAGCCGAGACGCGGGCGCTGGGTGCGTTGGGTGTAGCCGGCGGTTCCGGCGGGAGCGCGGACTTCGACGCGGGCATCGACCGTGCCGTTGCTGCGCGCTTCAGCGTCGAGCAGAGCTTCCGCCTCGGCCTGCGCCTCTTCGAGTTCGATTTCTTCGCTGTCGTCCTCGCCCTCCGGGTGGGCGGCTTCAGCGGGATGGGGCTCGCCAGAGTCGGCAAGCGAGGCGTGATGAATCTCGGCGACGGTCTCACGGGCGTCACCATTTAGATGCTCGCCGTTCAGATGTCCGGGACCGGCCTGCGTTTCTTCCTCGAATTCTTCGTAACCTTCGTCGGAGGAAGATTCGTAGTGGGGCGTGCCCGCTTCTTCTTCGTCGATGGTCTCTTCTTCCATGGTGCCCGGAGCGGCGAATACGGGAGCGTCGTGATGCGAATGCGCGAACCGGTCGGAGGCGACCGCGGGGCTGTTATGCTCCTCTTCGATCTCTTCGATTTCTTGAGATGATGCATTGGAGGATCCGCGCGGAAATTCCTGCATGGACTCCCGCTGCGCTTCTTCTTCAATGGCTACGATGCCCTCGCCGGGCCAGCCGAGAGAAGGCACATCGCTTACTTCTGGACTCGCTTCCGGAGTTGACTCGGGACGGCGGAATTCCTGATTCCAATCGGTCGTGGTCGATGCCGATTCGACGTGTTCTTCGTGCTGCTCATGTTCGTCCGAGACCTGCTCATGCTCGACATGTTCGTGTTGAACATGCAGAGGCTCGGCTACCGACTCGGCGGCAAAGATGGGCTCGTCCTCGGGGAAGGTTGCGGCCAGTGGTTCGGCCGGGGTTTGCGGTTCGGCTTCGGCGATTGCCTGCCGAACTGGCGGCTGCGGCGCCGGCGGTTGTTGAGCGAAGCGCTGGTACTTCGAAATGGACTCGCCGGGCAGCAGGATCGGCTGGTAGCCGGGAGGCGGACCCGAAGGCTGCGATCGTCCGGAATCGACCGGGCGGGTGGGCTCGACGGGGCGAGCGAAGCGCGGCTCCGCGGTGCGTTCCGAGCTTCGTTCTGAGGTGCGGTCAAAAGTTCGTTCGGGAGTTCGCTCTGGACCTCGATCTTGGCCTCGTTCCGATCCACGATCTCGGCCATCGCCACGGCCGTCGCGGCGTCCGCCTCGGCGGCGGCGGCGGCCACGAAAACCTCCGCGGTCGCGGTTCTGCGAGTCGGCGGCATTACCGGGCTCGGCGGATTCTCCGGCGGAAGTCGGCTGGCCCTCACTGAGGGTATCGGCTTCGAAGGTTCCCTCGTCGGTGATCGGAACCAAGTCGCCTTCGGGACTGGCTGTATCCTCCGGCGCGGCAGCCGCCCCAGCCTGCGCTGGCTGCTGGCGCATGTCGGGCACGCTGCGGGTGGCCGGGATGACGTCGGTCAGGTCGTCGTCGTGCTCTTCCAGCTCCATGAAGTCGGAAACGTAGAGGAAGGCGTCGCGTTCCAGGCCGATGTCGACGAAAGCCGACTGCATGCCGGGCAGCACGCGGGTGACGCGGCCTTTGTAGATGGATCCGGCTAAGGTGTACTCGTTCTCGCGCTCTAAATAGACTTCCGCGAGCAGATCGTCTTCGACCAGGCCCACTTTGGTTTCGTGGGGGGTGGAAGAGACAAATAGTTCTTTGTTCATCAAACACTCCGGTCCCGCCGACTTTATTGTCGGACGGGCGTCACCGGGGCGGAGTCAGAAGAGGGGTGGGAGGATGAAACGAAGAGCGTCGCGATGCTGCCCCGCATGGGGGACAGACGGGGCCGGAGAGTTCTTGTCTCTCTTCCTGCCGGGTCCGCTGCACAAGCTTGGGAATCTTTTGCACGAATCTCGCTTTCACTTCTGCCGGGGTTTGTGACCGCACTCTCAGACCCGAAGGTCGGGGGGCCGTTCCCTGCCCGGCTGCTCAACTTCAATCCTGCCCGGCCTTCGACTGCTCGACTAGCCGGTGAAATGCCCCCTTTACGCGAGGGCGATCGATATTTTTTGGGGCTGCGCCTGCGAGCGCAGCAAAACTGCTTTCCTGCCGTTCTTCCTGATCTTGAACCTGGTTCCTGAAATCTGGTTTCCTGAACCTGTTGTTTCTTAAAGCTTTGTTCGTCCGAACTGGCTCGTCTTAAAGCCGGCTGCCAGCCTTCGCTCACCCAGCTAGTTGACGAAACGGCGCATACGAACATTCATAACCATCCCCAGCGCCAGGAACATGAACAATACGGAAGACCCACCATAACTCATCAACGGCAAGGGTATTCCGGTGACCGGCATAAAGCCAACCACCATGCCGACATTGACCAGGATATGGAAGCTAAGCACAGCCACCACACCCATCACCACGAACGTTCCAGCGCGGTCGGGCGCTGTTTGCGCGTTCTGGGTCAAACGCATCAGCACAATGAAGTATAACAGCAGAACTCCGAGAGCGCCTACGAATCCGTGCTCTTCGGAAAACGCCGCAAAAATGAAGTCCGTTTGCGGAACTGGCAGAAAATTACCGTGTGTTTGCGAGCCTTTGCCGCCCCAAAGTCCTCCAGAACCCACGGCAATCTTGGATTGCTCAACTTGGTACCCCGAGCCCTGGGGATCAAGTTCGGGATCGATAAAGCTGGTCAAGCGCTGCTTCTGGTAAGACTTAAGCACGTGCACGCGCGGAACGGTAAAGACCGCCCCGATGCCGATTCCGGCCAGCAGAGCGACGGTTAGTCCCTGCTTCCACTGCAAACCGCCCAGAAACACTCCCATCACCGCAATAGGAACGTAAGTGAGGGCGGTGCCGAGGTCAGGCTGGGCCAGGACCATTAGCATGGGAACGCCGACGATGGCTCCGGCCTTCATGAAATCGGACCAGGAAAGCTCCCGCTGGCGCATGTCGGCAAAATACTTGGCAACGGCGAGGATAAGGATCAGCTTGACCCATTCCGACGGCTGGAAATGGTTGCCGCCGGGCATGTGGATCCAGCGCTTCGCGCCCAAGTACCGCTGTCCAAACAGAAGCACGGCCATCAAAGAGGCCACGCCCGCAATATAGAACCAATGAATCTGATCGAGCAGCACCTGGTAGTTGACCAGGCTCATCACGAACATCGCGCCCACTCCGGCCAAGACCCAGTAAATCTGTTTCACGTGGGCTCCGGCAAACTTGGTGTGCACGGTGGCACTGTGGATTTCCATGACGCCCAGGCCGCAGATCATGAGCACGAAGCCCAGCAGGACCCAGTCGAAATCGCGGTATGAGACGTAGCGTGCCATAGAACAGCTTCTAGCTTCTAGCTCCTAGCCTTTTCGTTGAGGGATCCATGTTCGAAACAACCTTGCGCGTTGAGATCATTGATGCATTCCTGGGGCGGCGATGGCGGCTGCCAACGGTTTCTTGGGCAAGTCGAGAACGAAGCGACCGCCTTGAAGCTTGTCATTGCTTCCGTCGGAATTGGGTTCGCTCCACAGGCCGCCGATATCGACCGTCCCGTTGGGCTTCGGCTTCTCGACCATCTTCTGCGGGGTCTTGCGTTGCTTGTCCACGTAGGCTTTGATCACCTGCGTGGCCACGTTTGCCGCCAACCGGCCGTGCTCGCCGCCCTGGAACAGGACGCAGACTACGACGTCGGGATTGCGCCGCGGCGTGAAACCCACGAACCATCCGTTCTGCGCCAGATCGGCGTCGTCCTTGTGCTTGGCGCGGTTCTCCAGTGACACGACCTGCGCCGATCCAGTTTTGCCTGCGATGTCGATGCCGTCAATATGCGCTCTGGGAGCTGTCCCTTCCGGCAGTAATACTCGTCCCATGGCATCGGTAATGTAGTTCCAGCCACTCGGGTCGAGTGGAACGCTGGTGACGTCGGTAAAGTGTGCGGCCTCGGTGTAGTTCGACGGCAGGTCCGTCGGATTGATGACGTGCGGCACGACCAGCTTCCCGCCCATCGAGATGGCGCTGATGGCACGCGCCAACTGGACTGGAGTAACGGTAACCGCACCCTGCCCGATGCCGACGAAGATGGTCTCACCCGCATACCATTTCTGGTGGAAGGTTTTCGCTTTCCACTCTTCGGACGGGATCAGACCGCTGGCTTCCTGGGGAAGGTCGATGCCGGTCTTCTGTCCCAAGCCTAATTGGGTTGCGTATTTTGCAATTTTCTCGATTCCGAGCTTGTCGGCCAGCGTGTAGAAGAAAACGTCGCACGACTGATAAATCGCCTTTTCCAAGTCCACGTCACCGTGGGTCAGATGCTTAAAGTAGACCCAGCATTTCGAATTCCTGCCGTAGAAGTCGGCACTGCCGTTGCAGTGCACGTGCAAATTGCGGGCGATGCCATCCTGCCAGCCGGCGAACGACATGATGATCTTGAAAGTCGAGCCGGGCGCGAGCTGTGCCTGAATGGCTTTATTCAGCAGCGGCTTGTCTGGGTCGGTGACCAGCTTGTTCCATTGATCGCGCGACACGTGCACGGCAAAATCGTTGGGATCGAAAGTTGGGCGGCTGACCATGGCCAGGATCTCTCCGGTGTGCGGGTCCATGGCAACGATCGCGCCGTTCTTGTCGCCCAGCGCTTCCTCGGCTGCGATTTGCAAATCGATATCGATCGTCAGCTTGAGAGGTTTGCCGGGAACGGCTTCGGTCTCGCCGAGACGTCCGACTTCGCGGCCGTGGCTGTCGACCAGAGCCTGGCGCGATCCGTTCTGGCCCATCAGCAGCGTGTTGTACTGGCGCTCGACTCCGGAAATTCCGACGACGTCACCGGCGTTGTAGAGCTCGAACTGCGGCTGGTTCAGCATGTCTTCGCTGACTTCGCCCACGTAGCCGATCAGGTGCGCCATGAACCCGTTGCGCGGGTACAGGCGGCGGTGCGACATGATGGTGTCGAGTTCGGGCAGTTCGTTGCGATGCGCTTCGATAAACTGCAGCTCGTCGGGAGTGATGTCTTCTTTCAGAAAAATCGGCTGGTACTGCGGCATCGACGCAAAGTGCCGGATGCGGGCGCGCACTTCATTGGGATCGAGATGCAAGCCTTGCGAAATCAAGTCAGCATCGCCGAGCAGGTCGCGCGAGGAGTCGCGTAGCAGCAGCGCGGAGAACGACGGATAGTTGTCGACAATCGTGCGCCCTTCGCGATCGAGAATTTTTCCGCGAGGCGCGAGCACGGGCACGTTGCGCACGCGGTTCTTCTCGGCAGCCGAGGAGTAATAGCCGCTCTCCATCACTTGCAGCTTCCAGAGTCCGTAGGCGAGCACCAGAAAGATGCCTAGGATGATGTACTGCGCCGCCGTGAGGCGGATTTCGGAAACTTTTTCGTCGCGGCCGAACATCTATTTTGAGTTCTCGGTTCTCAGCTCTCAGTGCTCAGTTGCGGACCGCTCATTTTGTGGGGCCACGCCGAAAGAGCAGAAAACTGGCAATGCTTTAGATCAATTCTAATCCCAACGGGCTTTCGGCTATTGCTCAAGAGGTGACGTAAGTCACAGCCTCGGGTTTTGCTGAGAAACGTCAGAACTGTCTTCATGTTCTCTGCTTAAACTTGTCAAGCAGAAAGAACAGCACCACGCCGAGGAATGCATTGGCCAAGCCCGCCAGAATGCCGTGCAGCCAGCTCCAGTTCTGCGTCATGTTGACCAGCCCACGGGCTACGGTGAAGTAGACAGCGGAATGGATCAGATAAAACCCCAGGGTCACCAGAAAGCGGGCGCCGGCGTTTTCCACGTCGAGTTTCACTCCCAGCGACGACGCGCCGTAGCCGACGACGGTTTTAGCGATTCCGTAGAGCCCGATCGGATTGTGGCCGAGCATATCCTGCGCCAGGCCAATGGCTGCCCCGGTGAACAGGCCGGCAATCGGGTTGCGGCGGGCCATGGCGAAAAAAATCGTGACCAGCAACGGAAGATCGAAATAGACGGCAAAGCGCGGAAACCGCAGCGGAATGAAAGCCTGTACAAAGAGCGCCAGCAGCGGTACGCCGATCGTCACCGGAATGCTGAACCGGTAGACTTCAACCTGTTCCCCAGATGTGTAAGTGATGGGCACGCTATTGGGGGCTGCTTTCGCCGGCTGGTGGCTGCGAAGAATCAGGCGGCGTACTGGGTTGGGCAGGTTTCGGCGGCGCGCTCGTGGGGGCGATGGAGGAGGGCCCGGACTTTGGATCGGGCGCGGTGGTGCCCGCTGCCGGGGAGGTCTTCTTTGGAGCTGAAGTCGCGGTAGGCGTACCGGCGGAAGTCCCTTCCGCTGGCTTTACGGATATTCCGGAGGCTGGCGCGCCGGGAACGCTATTTCCGCCTGACGGACTCTTAGCAGCCGGAGTGCTGGTGGAGGCCGCGCCCGCAGGTTTGATCGCCGGCTTCGCGACGGCCGGTTTGGTTGAGCCTTCTGCTGTTCCTGACGTTGTGCCTGCAGCGGGACTAGCTTCGGCGGGCTTGTCAGGCACCGAAGGCAGGCGTTGCGCCAAAATATCGGAGGCGCGGATGTGGACGTTTTCTTCCGCAGTGGCTTGGCGTTCCTTGTTCTCGACCAGAACCAGAACTTCTTCGAGCTTGCTCAGGTCGGCGGCAGGTTTGACTTTAATGTTCAGAAACAAATCCTTGCCGTTTCCGACTTTGGTGACGATTCCGATGGGCAATCCCTTGGGAAAAATCTGGTCGCCACCGCTGGTGAGCACGGTTTCACCAACTGGAACCTGCTCATCGCTCATCACACGTTCGAGCACGACTTCGCCGTTGGCGGTACCGCGCAGTACGCCTTGCAGTCGTGTCTTTTCGAGCAGAGCGCCGACGCCACTGCTTTGATCGCTGATCAACAGCACTTGAGAAACGGACGCGTACGCCACGAGGACCTTGCCGACAATTCCGTCGGCGGTCATGACGGCCATGTCGCGTTTGATGCCAGCGCTCTCACCTTTATCGATGTAGATGGTGCGGGAAAGATCGCTGCCGCTGGAACCGATGACCTGGGCGGCCACGGTGCGGGAGATGAACTGTTCTTTGAAAGCGACCAGGGATTGCAGGCGGCGGGCCTGGGCGGCATCTTCGCTGAGCCGCACTTGTTCGAGCCGCATCTGCTCGATCTGGTCTTTCAACTGGCGGTTTTCGGCGCGCACTCCGCGCAGATAAAAATAGTTATGCCAGATGTTGCCGGTGCCGTTCTGCGCCCAGATCAGAACCCGCTCAAAAGGAGTAATGGCGTCGACCGCCCAGACGCGGATGAGGCGCGTATTTTCGGGATCGTTGCCGCCGCGCTTGACTTGTGTCGCGAGGCCGAGCACCTGCAGAAAGAGGACTCCTACCAGGATGATCAGGTTGCGGTAGCGGCCGAGTACGGATTCCATGAGCCTCGAGTTATGAGCTTCGAGCTATGAGCTTAACGCGAACTACGTGGATTCTCCCCGATCGTAGCTCACAACTCGCAGCTCGCAACTCTTTATTCGATCGAGATTTTTCTGAGCAGTTTGAAATCGCTGAGCATCTTGCCGGTGCCGAGCACGACGCTGCACAGCGGGTCATCGGCGATAGAAACCGGCAGCCCGGTTTCTTCGCGGATGCGCTTGTCGAGATTCTTGAGCAGCGCGCCGCCGCCGGTGAGCACGATGCCGCGGTCGCTGATGTCGGCGGAAAGTTCTGGAGGCGTGCGCTCGAGCGCTACGCGAATCGCATTCATGATGGTCGAAACGCATTCGCTCAGGGCTTCGCGGATTTCGCCGTCGTCGACGGTGATGGTTTTGGGGACGCCTTCGATCAGGTTGCGGCCCTTGATTTCCATGGTCATCGGTTTATCGAGCTGGTGCGCGGAACCGATTTCCATCTTGATCTGCTCGGCGGTGCGCTCGCCGATCAGCAGGTTATATTTCCGCTTCAGATAATTCATAACGGCTTCGTCCATCTGGTTTCCGGCCATGCGCACGGAACGCGAGTAGACGATGCCGCTCAAAGAAATGACTGCAATGTCAGTGGTGCCGCCGCCGATGTCGACTACCATGTTGCCGCTGGGCTCGGTGATGGGGAGTCCTGCGCCGATGGCCGCGACCATGGCTTGTTCGACGAGATGCACTTCGCTAGCTTTGGCGCGATAGGCGGAGTCCATGACCGCGCGCTTTTCGACTTGTGTAATTTCCGAAGGCACTCCGATCACGATGCGCGGATGCACCAGCATCTTGCGGTTGTGCGCCTTCTGGATGAAATAGTTCAACATCTTCTCAGTAACTTTGAAATCGGCGATCACGCCGTCTTTCATGGGCTTGATGGCGACGATATTGCCCGGGGTGCGGCCCAGCATCTCTTTCGCTTCTTTGCCGACGGCTTCAACCTCGCCCGTATTTTTATTGATGGCAACGATGGAAGGCTCGTTGACGACAATGCCCTTGCCTCGCGCATACACCAGCGTGTTGGCGGTGCCGAGATCGATGGCCAAGTCGCTCGAGAAAATGCTGAACAGCGACCGGAGGTTGTGACTGCGCGTCGAGCCTGAATGAAATCCGTTGTTTGACATGACGAAATGTTCCCGCGTCTTTCTTGCGTACCGCTCTCTTTCCGGAAGTGTTCCGGAGTTTAGCTTTATTTTCTGTTGGGATGCTGGCTGTCTTTATATTCTACGAGATGCCCGGCAACCTTGCTCAAAAACGAAATCTCTCTACTGAATGATGATCTTCTTCTGCTGCGTATTCACTCCGCCCTGCGCGGTTTGCGCCGTCACCGTGATTACGGCTTCTCCGGTCGGCAGCGGCGGCGTGAAGTAATGGAACCCGCCGTCCGAATTGATCATGGGAACCTCACTGCCGTTCACCATCACGCGCGCGCCCGTCTGGGTCTTGCCGGTCACTTCAATCACGTGCCCGTGCTGAATAAAAGGATCCAGGTCCAGTTCTATAGCTTCGGTTTCTTTGCCTTTGGAAATAATGGTGAAGCGATTCTTTTCACTCTCGACCGATTCCTTGCCGGCAGCGTCGTAAGTCTGCACCATCCAGTAATAAGCGCCTTCTCCCAAGCTCGTGACCGTTACCGCAGCCGTATTAACCTTCTTGTCAACCAGTGTAGAAGAAAAATATGGGTTGCGCGAGATGCGCAGGCGGTAACCAACTGCATTCGCCATTGGAGTCCACGAGAATTCAACATCCTTGGTGGCCTCGCCGGCGGAGAATAGCGGCGCCATATTGGCGGGAGCGATGGGCGTGGGCGGACCGATTTCTTTTTCTTTCTCCAGGCGCGACTGCTGACCCTGGAAGCTGACTTTTTCCCAGTTGGCCAGTTGCACGGTCTCGCCGTTGCGCGTGACCTCGCCGCTACCTTTCTTCATGAGGATCTCGTGCTGGTCGGTCTTGGGATCGTTATGCACCTGGGCTGCCGACTCTGGGGACAGCGAGGCGGTCGCTCCGGCCACAATCACTTGCGATTTCGAACCCTGACTGTAGGTTGCGGTCGAGAGGTCGACGGTTCCGGTGCTCACCGTCACGGCCACGTTGGTCTGCTGCTGGTCGTTGGCGGAGTTTTCTTCGATAACGATTAGCGAATCCTGCTTTACGGTGTAGCTGGTGGCGTCATTAAAGACGACCTTCGCCATGCCTTCGGAGCCCGTCTGAACCACGTCGCCCTTGTCGAGGGGAATGCTGTAATCAGCGGTGATCCAGCTATTGCCGTTGCCCTTCTTCACCCGCACCGTGCCGTCGAGAGCCGTGAAATGGGCCTGTTGAGCCGTTGATGCGCCCGAACCGGTAGCCGGAGCCATCCCTCCCACGCGCTCCAGTACTTTGCCGACTAAACCCTCGCCCGCCTTCACACTGTTCTGCGTGAATTGCGGAAACGCCATGCGCATAGCGACGAACAAGATTGTGGCGGCTGCCAGGATCAGCAGGAACACACTGCGGTACGTTATGGTGGTCCACGCAACGTGGATCCCCGGTTTGCGATCGTCGGATGACACTTTGGACCTAGAAACCTCAGTAAATATGCGGTAAAGAGCAACGGTAGCACAAGCAAAACGGAGGAAAAACCACCGAATGACTTTGGGACGTTACTGAAGTGTACTCAAGCACTTACCCGCCGTAGGGAACTGCTTCCGAAACCGGATGGGTGGCTGCTCCTTGTGAAAGTTTCACAACGATCAGCTATCCTTGCTTTTCCCATGGTTAGCGCCTCTCCAGCGTCTTCGGTGTCCGATCAAGAGCGGCGGTGGCTCCTGAAGTCCGGCATGGCCATAATGTGGGCGATCGCCCTGGCGAAACTCATCTTCCACATTTATTTCAACAACCGCTATGGCTATTTCCGCGATGAGTTTGATTACATGTCGTGTGGCGACCACTTGCAGTGGGGATACGTCGATCAGCCCCCGCTGATTCCCTTCCTAATCCACATTTGCCGCGCTGTGCTAGGTGACTCGCTGCGAAGTGTTCGCTTTATCCCGGCTGTGGCATCGTCGCTACTGGTGGTGCAGACTGCGGTTTTGGCGCGCGAACTGGGAGGGCGCCGTTATGCAGTATTTCTCAGTGCGGTCTGCGCGGTCATCGCACCGCAGTATCTCTCGAACGGCAGCCTTCTGGGCACGAACTGTCTCGAACCGAACCTGTGGATGGGCTGCGCTTATTTTTTCGTTCTTGCGGTGAAGAGAACCGACCCGCGGTATTGGCTCTGGTTTGGCGTGGTCGCTGGAATCGGCATGGAGGAAAAGTATTCCATTGCCGTCTTTGGGTTCGGGATGGTCGTGGGCCTGCTGCTGACCACGCGACGCCGCGTGTTTCTGGACAAGTGGATCTGGCTGGGCGGGCTCGCGGCTTTTCTCATCTTCCTACCCAACCTGCTGTGGAACATTCATTACGACTGGCCGTTTGTGCAGTTGATTCACAACATCAAAGCGGAGGGTCGCGACGTTGTATTGGGGCCATCGCAGTTCTTCCTGCAACAGACTCTGCTGGTGAATCCTTTCACGGCGCCCCTTTGGCTGGCAGGGCTGTTGGCGCTTCTGTTCTGGTCGCGGCTGAAGCCTTATCGCGTGCTGGGTTGGTGCTATCTGATCTGCTACGCGGTTTTCTCTGGACTGCACGGAAAGAATTATTATCTGGCGCCGGTCTATCCTATGCTGCTGGCGGCGGGAGCGGTAGTGCTCGAGTCTGCTCTCGACCGTTCCTCGGTCGACGATAGGGATGGCGCTCGGCCTGGCCTGCAGTGGTTGAAGCCCGTGATTGTAGTTCTCCTGCTGGCGAACGGGGCGTATCTAGCGCCCATCGTCATCCCCATTCTTTCGCCCGATCACTTCCTTGCCTACGCGAAGTCTCTCCCATTCAAGCTTCCGGTGATGGAGCACGCTCATGCGCGCGCGGCTCTGCCGCAGTGGTATGCCGACCAGTTTGGCTGGCAAGAGATCGTGGATGAGACGGCGGTCGCGTGGAAGCGACTTGCGCCCGAGGAGCGGAAAGACTGCGGCATCTTTGCCCAGGATTACGGTCAGGCCGGGGCCATCGATTTTCTCGGCCGCTGGTATGGCTTGCCAGCTTCGCTCAGTGGCCATCAGACATGGTTTCTTTGGGGGCCGCGCACATACTCCGGCAACTGCATGATCGTGCTGGATGATCGAAGAGAGCGGCTCGAAGAGCTTTGGCAGCGGGTCGACTACGTCGGAACTTCCGCCGCCAGTCCATACGCGCTAGAGCAGCACATTAACGTCTACATCTGCCGAGGCGCGAAGTTCGGGACCCTGACCCAACTCTGGCCACAATTGAAGCGCTGGCGCTGAGCCGAGGATCCGGTAGAGCCTGCAAAGACGCTTTGCGGCGGAGCAAGCTACGACATCTAGCCCGGGCGCGCCTCAGTCCTCGAAGCTTCTCGCTCCACCCTTCATCCGGTTCGTCACCGCCTGCGTCCACACCCACTTAATTACCCGGGCATCGTTATAGCAGTAGCCGAGATTGTGATTGAGCGTGGAAAAGCAATGGCGTTCGCAGGTGCGCTTCATAGCCTTCAGTTGCTGCTGGTCGAACTTCGCGTGGTCGATGTTTCCCCAGTCAAAGGTCGAAGGATACATCGGAAAACACGGAGCAACCGTGCCATCGGTGCGAATGATCACGTTATTTTGGCCGGCACGGCAGTTCCAGTCCGTGAAGTGCAGCTCGCCGTTGGCATCCTGCGCGATGCCTGGAGTCTGCGCCAGCATGGCAGCTATATTGCCGTCGGTACCCGTGCCATCTCCGTACCATCCATATTTTTTCAGGTCCAGGCCCGAAGACATGCGGACAAATGCCTTCATCTCCTGCAGACGCTGCACCGAGTTCACCATCTGGTATCCCGCCCGGTTCTTCTCGATAATCCAGTCAATGAGCTCATCGACGGAACGCCAATCCTCCGGCCGGATATAAGTAGGGTTCTCGTTGAAATGCTTGAAGTGCTCGTCCTGCTCAAGCATGGGAGTCTCGTTGATGTGATAATCCGTCGCTAGACGGTGAGCGTGAGCGTATTCGGTGAGCTTGCGCACATCCTCATGATTGTTGCGACAAATGTTGATGTTCAGAAACACCATGTAGCCATACACATACTGCTTGCGAATCAAATATTCGAGATTCTTCTGGCCGGGGACAAGCGCCTTCGGCAAGCTGGGTTTTTCGTCCCACGCGTCGAGCGCATAGTTGAAGATGGCAACGCCAGCATCGCCTAACCGGTCGGCGACTTCGGGACGCAGTAAGCGGCCGTTGGTGCCCACATAAACCCAAAAGCCCTTCTTAGCCGCGTAGTAGACGACTTTGTGCGCCACCTGCGGGCGCAGCAGCGGCTCGCCACCCATTAGAGCGAGCACGCGGCACCCATGATCGTGCAACCAGTCGATGGAGCGCTTGGCCACATCCTCGGTCATGCCCTTCACTTTGTTATCGAAGGCCCAGCAGTACCAACAGTCGAGATTGCATTTGTAGTCGAGGAAGAGATACGCCGTGATGGGGTGGAACTCCCCAGGCATGATGCGCGATCGCATATAGGGCAGCAGCCATCCCCGCACCTTGCGCCACACCTGGGGATAGGTCCAATCCCGTTTTTGTGGGATGTCGACAGGGCCCGGGTCAGATAGCAATTCTGGATACTGCGGAAAAACCGGCTCCGGCAGAGTTGCGCCGGTGACCGCGGCCGGCACTGGACCGGAGGATGAAGAATTCATCAGCAGGTTATGAATGTCAACGTCGATTCTGAATTTAGCGGGGGCGGGTGAAGCCATACTCTCTTTCTCCTTCCTGGTTGGGTTCCCGATCGGCAGGAGAATTGCCTGTTCGAGCAGTCGATTGACCTTCAGCGAGTGCGACAACACTTGCAGCGTCATCCCTAGCGGCTCACAGACAACCCTGGTTACTGCCTTTCTTTTCCGTAGATGCTTTCCATAGATGCTAGTACTGATAAAAATATTTCGGCGGTACGCTAGCGCACATTCCTCGCTGATTTTTTTATGCGAGACGAAGAGCAGCAGCCGCTTGTGTGGGCCGGAGAAATCCGGCCGCCACCAACGGTTACCTCCCTTGCTGCATCTCTCCCACACGCTGTAGCATCAATATTCAGACACTCATAAGGAGCACTCATGGCCACCGATACCCTTGCCTCCCCGGCAACTTTGGGCAGCAGCAGCCCAACCAAAATCCTCAAGAACTTCATCGATGGCGAGTGGGTTGAATCGTCGACTGGCGAGACCTTCGAAGACCGCAATCCCGCCGACACTCGCGACGTGGTCGCGATTTTCCAAAAGTCGGCCAAGGCTGACGTGAATGCCTCCGTGGCCGCCGCCAAGCGCGCCTTCTTGAAATGGCGCCTCGTTCCCGCGCCCCGCCGGGCTGAGATTGTTTTCCGCGCGGCAGAAATTCTGATCGAGCGCAAGGAAGAGTACGCGCGGGAGATGACCCGCGAAATGGGCAAGGTTCTTGCCGAGACGCGCGGTGACGTGCAGGAAGCAATCGACGCGGCCTACTACAACGCCGGCGAAGGCCGCCGGCTGTTCGGCCCCACGGTGCCATCGGAAATGCCCAACAAGTTCGCCATGGCGGTGCGGCAGCCGATTGGAGTGTGCGGGATGATCACGCCGTGGAACTTTCCCATGGCAATTTCTTCCTGGAAGCTGCTGCCGGCCATCGTCTGCGGCAACACCTGCGTCATCAAGCCGGCGCAGGACACGCCGCTTTCCACATTTAATCTCGTCCGCGCTCTCACCGACGCCGGTCTGCCCAACGGCGTGATCAATGTCGTGGCCGGATTTGGCGCAGAGGTGGGCACTCCGCTGGCTGAGCATCCTGATGTTCGCGCGATTTCGCTGACGGGATCGTCGGCCGTGGGCCGCATTGTGGGCGGGATCGCGGCGCAGAGTTTCAAGCATTGCTCGCTCGAACTTGGTGGCAAGAATCCCATGATCGTTCTCGACGACGCCAACCTCGACCTCGCCATCGAAGGCGGGCTCTGGGGAGCGTTCGGCACTACCGGCCAGCGCTGCACCGCGACCAGCCGCATGATCGTGCAGAAAGGCGTGTACCGGAAGTTCGTCGAGCGCCTGGTCGAGCGCGCGAAGAAATTGAAAGTGGGCAATGGCCTGGATGAAAACGTGCAAATGGGCCCGGCCGTCAACGAGAAACAGCTGCAAACTGACCTGAGCTATGTCGAGATCGGCAAGAACGAAGGCGCGAAGCTGGTGTGCGGCGGCCATCGCCTCGACCAGGGCGACTACCAGCACGGCTGGTTCATGGAGCCGACCGTGTTTACCGACGTTAACCCTAAGATGCGCATTGCGCAGGAAGAAATCTTTGGGCCGGTGGTTTCGATCATTCCTTGCAACGATCTCGATGATGCAATTGAAATCGCCAATGGAATCGAGTACGGACTATCGTCGGCGCTCTACACCAAGGACGTAAACAAGGCGTTCTCGGCCATCCGCGACTTGTATGCCGGTATAACTTACATCAATGCCCCAACCATTGGGGCCGAAGTACATCTGCCGTTCGGTGGCACCAAGGCGACGGGCAACGGTCACCGCGAGGGCGGAATCGGCGCCATCGATTTCTATACCGAGTGGAAGTCGGTTTACGTCGACTACTCCGATAAGCTGCAGAAGGCGCAGATCGACAGAGAAGACTGAGCATCGCTCTAGCCACAGAGGACGCGAAGAAACACAGAGGAAGCCCTATGCGTCCTCAGTCGTCGTCGGCGGCTTCTGTTGTTAGGCCTTTTCCTGAGTGTTCACTATTCACCTTCTCGGCGTTTCCGGAGATTAGAACCCCCACACGCTGTCCAATTCCCTGGACAGTACCTCGGTAATCTTGCCCGGATACCTTCCAGCACCTACCGTGGGCACTGGGGATTTCAATCGGGTCGGGGTCTTGCCACAGGTGTTGTCCTGAGGTTCGGCCGGCAAAGCGAAAAAATTCCAGATGATTCCACGAAAGTTCTCGTTCGCCCTTCTTCCGCTGGCGTTCTGCCTGACGGCCGTTTTCGTCCCCCGGTCGCTGGCTCAGAAGAGCGATCGCAAAGTCATTGTGACAGTGAAGCCCGAGTACCCGGAACTCTTGCGGCACGCGCAAGTTGGCGGCGTGGTTCGTTTGAAGGCGACGGTGCTGGCTAACGGGTCGGTGAGCAACGTCGAGATTCTCGGGGGGAATCCGATCCTGGCGGAAAGAGCGGTGACCGCCGTCAAGAGCTGGAAATACGCGCCCGCCCCCGACAAGACCGTCGAAGACATCGCTCTCACCTTCAGCCCTCACTGATCTGCTGTCACGATTCGACCTTCACTATCAAACTCATCCTGCGAAGCGCAGATTTCCTGCTCCACAGCGTCTGCTGCGGTTAGAATTTGCTTTATGCCCTCGATCCAATCCCACGAAATTTCTGCCGCATCCCGCCTGGAAAATGTTCGGTACGCGATTCGCGACCTGGCGTGCGTGGCCGACGAAGTGGTGAAGCAGGGCCACAAGGTTCTGCCGCTGAATGTCGGCGACCCGCTGAACTTTGATTTCCAGACGCCGCCGCATATCATCGAGTCCGTCTATAAAGCCATGCGCGACGGCAAGAACGGATACGCGCCGTCGCCCGGAGTTCCGGAGGCGATCGAAGCCATTCGCGGCGAGGCTGCCCGCAAGGGCATAAGGACCGTGCAGGATGCGTTTGTCACCGCTGGCGTGAGCGAGACGGTCGATCTCTGTCTGTCGGCGCTGGTGAATCCTGGAGAGGACGTGCTGACGCCCTGCCCCGACTATCCGCTGTATTCCGCCGTGCTCTGCAAACTGGGCATCGGCCTCAACGCCTACGATTTGAATGAAGAGGACGCCTGGCAGCCTGAGTTGTCTGATATCGAGCGCAAGCTCACGCCGCGCACCCGCGGCATTGTGCTGATAAATCCCAACAACCCGACGGGCTCGCTGTGCACGCGGCAGATGCTGGAGCAAGTAGCGGAACTGGCGCGGCGCCACAACCTGATCGTGTTCTCGGACGAAATCTACGACAAATTAATTCTTGACGGCACACCACACCTAGCTTTCGCCGCAGTCGCGCCCGACGTGCCTTGCGTGACCTTTGGCGGTATGTCGAAGAATTACCTGGTACCGGGATGGCGAATCGGATGGGGCATCGTCTCTGGCGAGGCGGCCGCGGTGAGGGCCTATACCGAGGGCGCGCATCGCTTGCTGCGGGCTCGGCTCTGTGCCAACCATCCTGAGCAATACGCGATCCGGCCTGCGCTTGAGGGCCCGCAGGATCATCTGCTCGAAGTGCAGCGCAAGCTGCGCACCCGCCGCGATCTCACGCAGAAGTGGTGTGAGGCGACGCCGCGTGTGAGCTGCGTAGCGCCGCGCGGCGCTTTTTATGCTTACCCGAAAATCGATATCCCGGAGAGCGACGAGATTTTTGTGAAGGAACTCATTCGCCAGAAACATGTTATGGTCGTGCACGGCTCCGGCTTCGGCCAGAAACCGGGCACACAGCACTTCCGCATCGTGTTCCTGCCGGATGAAGCGACCCTTACGAAGGCCTACGCTGGGGTTGCGGAGTTCATTCGCGAACGGTATGGGTCCTTGTGAGCTTGGATTCTTCCGCGGAAAAAATCTCAGACTTTCGCACGGCTCCTGTGTGCGCTTGGTCTTTCGACGCGAATCTGATTAAATCAAGGCAGCGCAACCTGGGCGGCGTGCTGGTGTTTCTACATTTGTGGTCGACATTCATTCTCACATTCTGCCGGAAGTAGATGATGGCCCGAAATCCTGGGACATGGCGCTCGCCATGTGCCGCGTGGCGGCGGCCGATGGCATCACTCACATGGTTGCCACTCCCCACGCCAATGATCGCTATCACTACGATCGCGATTATCTGAAAGGGCTGCTCGATCACCTGCAAGAATTGACCGGGAATTCACCGAGGCTGCTGCTGGGTTGCGATTTTCATTTGTCGTACGAAAATCTGCAGGACTGCGTGGCCAACCCCTCGCGCTACGTGATTGAAGGCACTCGCTACCAACTCGTTGAATTCAGCAATTACAGCATCCCAGACAACACCACGGATTCGTTTTTCAAGCTGGGGGACTGTGGGATCACGGCGGTCATCACCCATCCCGAGCGCAACCCGATTTTGCGCGAGAATCTGCAACGGGTGATGGAGTGGGCGGAACAGGGCTGCGTAGTGCAGGTGACGGGCTCGGCGCTGACCGGATTCTGGGGAGAGCGCACGCGCCGCGCCGCGGTGTGGCTGCTCGAACGCCAGGCCGTGCACGTGCTGGCCACCGATGCGCACGATCTGGAGAAGCGTATTCCGATTCTTTCCACGTCGCGCGAGGCCGCGGCCGAAATCTGCGGGGAGGACGTTGCTGAAGCACTGGTGGAAGGCAATCCGCGCGCGATCATCTCGAACCAACCGCTGCCGTATTTCCCGCGGCCGGTGATGACCAGCTATAAGAAAAGCTAGCTCTGAGCGTTCAGCTGTCAGCCAAAGGTGAGCCTACGGCTGCTCCGGTATGCGCTGTTTCCTATTATTCGGACGCGTGTTCGCGCTAGGGCTGAATTGCTGAGTGCTGCACGCTGATTTTCTACTGCGGGTTGGAAGAAGGATCACCCTGGTTGGGATTCTTGACCGGGTCCGGTGAGGCCGCGGGCGGAGTACCGTGCGTGGGCGTGGCGCTCGTGGCTGGCGCGTCAGGCACGGTGGTCATGGCGCTTTCCGGATTCAGCAGGTGGTCTTTGCTCGGGCCCAGTCCCAACTTGATCAGGGCTCGGGAGTCGGGCACGGTTTTGCTTTGCCAGCCGTGGTCGGCCTGGTAGCGGCGCATAGCCTCTTCGCTGGCCTGGTTCCAGGTGCCGGTGGCTTCTCCGCTGAGATAGTGCTCGCGAATCAGAGCTTCCTGAATGGCATGGGCTCGCTCGGAGTCGATTTTCTGCTGGCCACGCGCGCGCACTGATTTTTTTCGCGCGGAGCGCTTTGCGGTCGACGCGGTGTGAGTTCTGGTGGCAGGCTTCATTGAACCTGCGGTTTTCGAACTCACACTCTTCGTTGCGGTGGAGTTTTTCGCACTCGTCGTCGCGGGGACAGATTTCGTGGTGGTCTTCGGATGCGCAGGGACCGTGGTGCTGGCAGCGGCAGCGGCGCCGGTCGAAGTCTGCGCCGCACCAGCCGCGGGAATGTCGGCCGCCATCCCAAGCAGGCATACGGCCGCGCAGCTGGCGACGAAACGGGCACTCCGGATTTCAGACCAAGTTCTCACCAGAAAACCCTCGCCTCACGCAAAACCACGCAGGCCGGGAACTCCCTAAAATAAAAGGCCCAACGAGCGCCGGCATCGTAATCATCCTCGATAGATGCGTACAGTGCCAGTTCCCGTTGGGCCTATTTCAGTTACTGAAGTGTACCGGCCAGGAAGATGGTGCCGTCCTGCCGCGTCGAACCCCGCTGCCGCACCAGGAAGACAACGTCCTGGCCACTCTTCAGGCTCGACTCGACTTTGGCGAATTCTTCCTCGCTGTTGACCGGCTGCTTATTCACTTCCAGGATTATGTCGCCGCGTCCCAGGTTCACGTCCTCGGCAAACGAGCCGGGCTTAACGTCCTGCACGATCACGCCTTTTCCCTGCGGCAAGTCAAGACGATCGGCCATTTCCGGCGTCACTTTGCGCACCGTCACTCCGAATTTGCTTTGCTTGGGAGCGCTCTCGTCGTCGTTATCCTGGGCGTCACCGAGCCGCCCGGCAAACAGTTTGGCACGATCGGCAATGGTTACGACCGTATCCTGTTGCTTGCCGTTCCGCAGGAAGCCCAGACTTGCTTTCGATCCCGGCTTGCGGGAAGCAATGTCAGCCACCAGTTCGGCGCCCTTCGCCACCTTCTTACCGTCGATCAGCGTGATGGTGTCGCCTACTTTCAGTCCAGCCTGATCGGCCGGGCTTCCGGCCACGACACTCGATACCGTGACGCCAGAGCCCGCGCCATAGACGCGCATGATCGCCGGATTCTCCACTGCGTCAAAGGTGATGCCGATCGAGCCGCGCGTTACCCGGTGTTCCGGCCCGGTCAGTTGGTTGTAAACGTCGACTACCGTCTTCGACGGTAACGCGAACCCCACACCCGCGTAGGCGTTGGTTTCGCTGAGAATGGCCGTATTGATGCCAATCACTTCGCCGCTCATGTTGACCAGCGGTCCGCCGGAATTGCCGGGGTTGATGGCCGCGTCAGTCTGAATGAACGTCTGGAACTGGCGCAAGGGGACGATGTCACGCCCCTTCGCCGAAACGATCCCCGCCGTCACGGTCTCGGATAGCCCGAACGGACTGCCCACGGCCAGAACCCAGTCGCCCACCTGCATGCTGTCGGAGTTACCCATCTTGGCGGCTGGCAGGGAGCGCTCGATCTCGACCTTGATCACGGCAAGATCCGTCTCATCATCCGTGCCAATCACCTTGGCGTCGTGCTGCACGCCCGGCGGATCATCTTCGAAGCGCACGCGAATGCGGTCCGCCTTCTCGACCACGTGCCGGTTGGTGACAATGTATCCCTTGGGATCGACGATTACCCCCGAGCCCAGCGAGCGCTCGCGGATCGAGTTATCGCCCTGGCCCCCCGGCGCACCCTGGCCGCCGGGACCACCGAAGAAATGCTTGAAGAAGTCGTCCATACCGCCGTCTTCGCCGTCTTGACCTTCATCATCTTGGCCGCCCCTGCGCCGGTGGACGTTCTTGATGGTCGATTCCGTGTTGATGTTGACCACGCTCGGCTCTAACTGTTTCGCGATCTGCGAAAACGTGTTCGACATCTGCTGCGGCGAGGGCATGCTGAGTGGCGTCGCGTCGCTCTTCTGCTGTCCCTCTTTGCCTTTTACACCGTAGGAAATGACCGTCCCAATCAGAATGCCGACCGACAGGGTTGCCAGAATACTCAGCGTGTAGGCCCATCGGTGAGCCTTGATACGCTGCCACATTGCGCCCGAATCCATATGTCTACTTCCCTCCGAAACTCACTAACCCCTTATAGTATACCCATTTACGCAATGCGGCAGAACGCATGCCGAGACCCATGAATTCATTGCGGTGTGCTCTTCGGGTTAGACGCGCAAATACGCCAAAGCGTTTGATGTTTGAGGAATAAAGTGCTGGCAGCAAATTGTTTAGCGAGGAACTGAAGATCGACGCAATGTTGCGGGCGTACTCACTTGGCTTCGTACACCGTCTTGCCTCCTACCACTGTACGCAACACCTTTGTAGCCAGCAGCTTCTCAGGTGAAGCCGCGGTCGGGTCGCGGTCAAGCACGATGAAATCCGCTAACATACCCGGCACCAGCTTGCCCTTTTCTTTTTCTTCGAACTCGGCGAACGCCGAGCCTGCGGTATAGGCGGCAATCGCCTGATCCATCGTGAGCCGCTGCTCGGGGAAATATTCCAGCTTGCCGTCTTCACTCTTGCGCGTAACTGCTGCGTAGAGCCCCCGGAACGGGGTTACAGGTTCAACGGGATAATCCGTTCCAAAGGCCAGAGGCACACCTTTGTTCAGAAAGGCCAGCCAGGCATAGGAAGTCGCCGCCCGCTTCGGCCCGATCCGGTCTTGGGCCCAGCGAATGTCGTTGAGCAGATGGCTGGGCTGCATGGAGGCAATCACTTTCAAGGTTTTGAACTGAGCAATCTGCGCCGGGGTGGTGACTTGCGCGTGTTCAATGCGCAGGCGGAATTCATCACTTCCGTCGGGCGCTTTCACGTGGCCTTCGCGCGCGGCCTTCTCGGCCAGAGCAAAGGCATCGAGTGCCATCTGAATGCCTTTGTCGCCGATGGCGTGAAAGCCGATCTGGTAGCCAGCAAGCACGCGCTCCTTCGTCATGTCATTCAGCTTCTGCGCGTCGTAGCGGGGCAGGCCGGAGTTCTTAGGATCGTCCGCGTAGGGCTCGATCATCGCCGCCGTGTGCGATCCGAGGGAGCCGTCCATAAATCCCTTGAGCATGCCGGTATGCAACATGAGATCGGATTGTGGATGTTGGTTACGCTTGCGGCTCAACTCTTCCAAGGGATCGTCAAAGGGCAGCCATTCCGAGATGCGCGCCGTCAGCTTGCCTTCTTTTTCCAGTTCTTCGTAGATCTCGAAATTTTCCCAGTTTGGCGAATAATCCTGCGCGGAAGTCACTCCATGCTCCGCCAGATCGGCGAGAGCCAGTTCAAGAGCCTGCCGGCGCCGTTGGTGCGTCGGCTTTGGAATTACCTCCAGAATCGCGCCTTGCGCCGTCTCGCGCAAAATTCCGGTGGGCTCGCCATTCACGTTGCGATCAATATGCCCGCCTTGAGGATCGCGGCTTGCCAGCGTGATGCTGCCTAACTGCAGTGCCCGCGTATTTGCGACCGCGATGTGACCGTCGATGCGCACCAGAAATACGGGATGCCCGGCCGACACTTCGTCGAGATCAAAACGCGTGGGCGTCGCCTTCACCGGCCACAGAGTCTCGTCCCAGCCTGATCCTATGATCCAATCGGCACCCTGGGATTCTTCGACTTTTTTCGCCACACGTGCGCGGAGTTCGTCGAGCGACTTCACGCCGGTCACATCGACGCTCAGCTTCGTCATCCCGGCATCGTCAAGATGCAGGTGCGCGTCGTTGAACCCGGGCATCAAGAAATGTCCGCCGAGGTCGACAATCTCCGTCTGCGGCCCTTTCAGTTTCTGAATCTCAAAGGTCTTGCCTACGGCCTGGATGCGATCGCCCCGCACGGCAATCGCCTCTTCACGCAAAATTGAACTGAAGGGCGTATTGTCGGGCACGCCGGTATACACATTCGCATGCTCGAAAATAATGTCGGCACGCGGCTTGGCTTCTTGCGCTGGTTCGTTCGAAAAAGTCTGCGCCGCGATCGGCAGACACAACACCGCGAGGGTACACGGCAGAATCCACAGGTTCCGGCGTAGTTCTCGCGTCAGTATCGTGCAGACTTCCCTTTGACTCGTCTTCATTCAGCCACCCCCGCCAGCGTCAGCATCGTGAGCAAAATTCGTTTCAGACCCAACTCGCGTCCGTTGGAATCGAACCACTCTTGCAGGGTATGTGCCCCGCCGCCCGATCCTCCGCCGCCGATGGCAATTGCTTCCCGCCCCATTGATAGAGGAATGTTCGCGTCCGTTGAGGCCCGCTGCACCTGCGCGGCGTTGGCCAATTGCGAATCGACCGCGCGCACTACCTGCAGAATTCGCGCCCCCGCCGGCAACTCGCCCGCCGGACGGTTGCCGATCACCACCACTTCGCAACTCACGCCGGCCGGCCGCTTCTGCGCCTGTGATGAAGATCGCATTTCCGACTCCATCGTTTCATCTTCCACGGCGCGATTGAGCGCGGCGCGCAGCGATTGCTCCATGCGTTCCATCTCGGTCATAGAGGTGGAACGTATGTCCACTTTCATGCTGGCCGACTCGGGAATGGAGTTCACCGACGTCCCGCCGCGAATCACTCCGATGTTGAACGTCGATTTGGGCGTGGTTGGAACCGGCGTCGCGGAGAAGGTTTCGATCGCCTTAGCCAGAATCACAATCGGATTGGGCGCGCCAAAATCGCTCCACGAGTGGCCGCCCGGCCCGCGTACAATCACTTCGAAGCGGCGGCTACCCAGGGCTTCGGCGACGATCGTGTCTGCGCCCGCGCCATCGAGCACCAGGCTGTAGGCAATCGCGTCTTTCCAGCGTGGCGTGGAAAAAATGTGGCGCATGCCGCGCAGGTCGCCTTCACCCTCTTCGCCGACGTTGCCAATAAACACAAATGGCAGGGCATGCCGGATACGCACCGTCCGCAGCAACGCCGCAATCCCAAGCAATGCCGCCACGCCCGCCCCGTTGTCGGAAACTCCCGGCCCGTAGATGCGGCTTCCCTGCTGGCGAATGTTAAGCGGCGTGTTCGCCGGAAATACGGTGTCGATATGCGCGCTCAGCGCCAGATATCGCCGGCCGAATCCGGGATGCGTGCCGAAAACGTTGCCCACGTCGTCGATGCGCACATCGTCCAATCCGACTTCGCGAAAGCGCTCTGCCAGCCACGCTGCCCGCGCCGATTCGCCAAACGGAGGCGCGGGAATCCGCGCCATTTCCATTTGCCAATGCGCCAGCTGTGGTTCCTGTAGGCGAAACCAGTTGAAGGCCGAGCGCATCTCGGGCGCAGCGGCCAGGCGTGCCACTTCCTGCTGCACTTGCACGGAAGGCGCAAGCTCCGGCAAGTCCGGACGCGGGGAATTCGGGCTCATGGGAAGTGTTACGTCAGTTTACAACGCGTGGGAAGGGATGAGCATTGGCTAATGTGGAACCGTGAGTTACGGGAGGGTGGTAATAGGGTGTCTCGAAGAGCCGTCACCTTTGGGCACTTTCTGGGTGCATCCTTAAGCCCTGTCGTCCTGAGTGGAGGATGCGATTTATAAAAGCGATGGCGAATAACCGGCTCGCTGCTCGACCACGGCCACTAGCTTCTTCGTTGCCGGCACGTCGATGCCGTGGCGAGCGGCACCGCGCAGGATTGGTCCTGCGATCGCGTCGAGTTCCGGGGTTTTGCCTTGTTCCACGTCTTTCTGCATCGAACTGCGCATGTTGCCGGGCATTTTCAGGACTGCTGCAATCACAGCGTCAGCATCAATTTTTGCACCTTCGGCATTGGCCACGGCGCTGGCCTCGCGGATGCAGGACAATCCCAGTTGCCTCCAGGTTGGATCGGCTAGGATTTCGCCCGTCGTCTTGCCGGAGGCGGTGGTTGAAAGGGCAAACGCCGCCAAGAAAACCAGCTTGCTCCACATCAAGGTCGGCTCGTGGTCGATGAACCGGCACGCGAATCCCATTTTCTGTAAGTCGTCGAGCGTGGAGCCAAGCAGTGTTCGCCCCGCCGAAGACATATTCAGTGTGGCGAAGGGAGAGCGATGGATAATGTGTCCGGGCGCGACGCGTTCGGTCTCGACTGCAATGGTCGCGGCAATGACGCGTGCATCGCCGTATCGCGCGCGCAACAACGCGAGATGGTCGATGCCGTTCAGCAGCGGAACGATGGCGGTCACCGAATCAGGCTTCGTGAAAGATGTCAGGGCCGCGTCCAGTTGCGTGGCTTTCACGGCAATCCATAGGACGTCGGCAGGTGGAACTTCCACAGCCCGCGCAACCGGCACACTGAAATTTCCAAACGGGCTTTCGAGTTGAAGTTGCGCGGGATAGTGGGCAAGCGACTCGGGCCTCAGTACCATGGTGACCAAGGCGCCCGATTTCGCCAAACAGGCGCCAATCAAGCCGCCAACTCCGCCGGCTCCGAGAATCGCGTGTTTCATAATCTATGAGATCGTCCCGCTTGACATTGAGGGTGTCACTCGTGTGTTACTTTTTGTGTGCTGTTGCCGGCACGCACTCCAGAATTTCCACATCGCTCAGAGTGTGGTCGCTGGCTTTGGCCTTTCGAAAGATGCGGTCGACGACCTCGTCGGTGGAGGGAATGCCGCGGCGTTCCAGCCACCACAGTACGTTCGACTTTCCGCTCATGGGGCCCACGTCAATGATTTGATCCATTCCGAACACATGCGAGGGCACGCCGGAATACACGGTGTTGGCCAGCAGGACGTCGTCTTTGCGATAGGCCTTGATGATCGCCGCTGCATGCACACCGGTGGCGGTGCGGAACGCGTCGTCGCCGACCACGGGATAATTCGCCGGAATAGGCACGCCTGTCGCCCGCGAGACGGCCTGGCAATAAGGCTTCAACTTCGTCAGATCCTGTTGGTCCCACGGAGAGATGCTCATCAGTTTCAGATTCACTAGCATTTGGTCGATCTGGGTGTTGCCCACCCGTTCACCCAGACCGATAGCGCATCCGTGAACGCAGTTCGCTCCCGCTATGATCGCCGCCATCGAATTCGCAATCGCCAGACCTCGATCACTGTGCCCGTGCCAGTCGACCCGAATCTTCTCGCCCGATGGCTTGACGACCTCTTCAATCACAAAGCGGACCAGCGCGAACGCGCCCAGCGGAGTGGCGTGCCCAGCGGTATCGCAGATGCAGATCGCGCGAGCGCCGCACTCGATAGCCGTGGCATACAGCCGCTTCACGGTTTCCGGGTCGCAGCGACTGGTGTCTTCGGTAACGTACATCACGTCGAGCCCAAGCGAGACTGCATAGTTCACGGCCTTTTCCGTCGTCTGCACAAGAAAGTCGTCGGTCCATCCTTCAGTGAATCTGCGAATCGGGCTTGATCCGATAAAAGTGGCGGCTTCGATGGACAGGCCTGTCTTCTGCACGATCTCCGCAATCGGGCGAATGTCGTTCTCGTGAGTCCGCGCGGCGCAGTTGGCGCGAATCTTCATCTTCTGTGTGACGATTTCCCGTGCCAGCGCGGTCACAGCTTCAACCGCACGCGGCCCTGCGCCGGGCAATCCGAGAGCCAGGGAATGAATGCCTAGCGCCTCCATCAGATGAATGATTTCAATTTTTTCGGCGATGGAGGGATCGCGCACCGACGGCGACTGAAGCCCGTCACGCAACGTCTCGTCGTTGATGAGCACCGGCCCCGGCGGCTTCAATCCGGGCGGATGGTTTTTGTTCCAGTCGTAGATGAGGTCGGGAGTGTGCATCGAAAAAGGCTTTTGGTTGTTAGCTCTTGGTTTGTCGATTTAAGCCAAAAGCTAAAGGCTGAGGACCAAAAGCCCGCTCATTTTTCTTTGGGCGGCAGCGTGAGCCCGAAAACTGAAATCATCCCTTGCCCCGCGACGTTGATTTTGCTCTCGCCTGGAGTGGGCAGATACAGCGTCTTGCAATGTTCGCAGCGATACACCTCAGCCTTCGGTCCCCAGGCTTTTTCCACGTCGCCGCACAAGCGCTCGACCGCGTCGGTCATATAAAACCAGAGCTTCAAATGTCCGCCGCAGAATTTTCCCTTTTCGTTTTTTTCGTTGCAGGCGCGTTGTCCGGCCTTCTTAACCTTCACCTTGTGGTTGGGAAGCTGCGGAATATTCTGGGAACCGGAAGCGGTCACTTCGCTAGTCGCCAAGGACATACCCCTCGTTCGAGCGGCCAACGCCGCCGGATTCGATCTTACGCGGTCATTGTAAATGAAAAACGATAAGCGAAACACGCGGTCGAAACGTGTTGCTCCGCTGACACCTCTGCTAGTCTGTCAGTTTTAGGAAATTTATGATCACGATCGTTTCCGGACTGCCGCGCTCGGGCACGTCTCTTATGATGCAGATGCTGGTGGCCGGAGGAATGCCCGCGCTTTCCGACGGCGAACGCCGTGCCGACACCGACAACCCGCGCGGCTACCTTGAGTGGGAGCGGATCAAGCAACTGCCCAGCGACCCCGGTTGTATGGCCGAAGGAGAAGGCAAAGTGGTGAAAGTAATCTCGCGGCTTCTGCTGTCGCTTCCCGCCGGTCACGAATACAGAATCGTTTTTATGCAACGGCCGCTGCCCGAAGTGCTGGCGTCGCAAGATCAAATGTTGCGTCGCCGCGGAACTTACAAAGAAGGAGTCGATCCGGCCCCGATCTCCGCAGCGTTTGAAAACGAACTACGCAAGGTTTACGCGTGGCTCGACGGCAAGCCGTACGTCAAGACGATCCGCGTGCCATATCACGACGTGTTGAGTACACCGAAAGAGGTCGCGCAGCAACTTGCGCAGTTTCTGGAAATCCCGCTCAATGTGGAAGCGATGATTCAGCAGGTAGACGCTTCCCTGTATCGCAATCGCATCAAGTAGTTCAGCGAGTGCAGTGCGGTCAGAACTCGCGTTTCGGTGTGGCCTGGTCGGCGCCCACTCGCCCGGTTTCGATTTCAGCCGTGTAATAGCTCTCGCCCTTCACCGGCGAATGCGCGAGGCGCCGCAAGATGTTTATCTGGCCGACGTGGGTCAGCGCGTCGGCGATCGGGCCCTGGAACAGCTTTTCGGGTGGGGCATGCAGCGGCTCGCCGGAAGCCAGAAAGTCGTCAAATCTTTTCAGCGCAGCGAAAAAGCGTTCAACTTCCTGCTCCCACGGTAGAGGCTTTGAGTCATGCCATTTCTGCTGGCTTTTGGCGATCGACAAAGCCCAGTCCAACAAATCTCCGATATGCGCCAAAATCTGCCCTGGAGTGCGCACTCCTTCGCCCGTTTGAAACTCAGCCAGTCCCTCGGGAGCGTGTCGCACGGCTTTGCCACCGCGATAGGCTAGCGTGGCCAGGGCATGCCGCAACAATTCGCGCTTGGGATCGGCGGCGGGGTTGGAATAAGAATGAGCAGGATTGGATTTCGTGGTCTCACTCATGCTGACCAGATTACACTGGTTTCTGATCTGACCTGTGATTTGTAGGAGACGAAAAGTATGGCGAAGAGAATTCCAACTGCTCCACGAAACCCCGTTCAGGCCAGCCCGGATCTTCCGGGTCCGGTGAGCCGAAAGAACGCCGAGCACTATCGCTGGGGAGTGGATTGCGACGCCTGGTATCTGGTCAACGACGATCAACTCAGCGTGATCGAGGAGTTCATGCCCCCAGGCGCGGCCGAAATTCGCCATCACCACCAGAAAGCGCAACAGTTTTTCTACATCCTCTCCGGCGAAGTCCTAATGGAAGTGGAAGGTCAAACCACGCTGCTGGCTGCAGGAACGGGCATACGCGTGCTGCCGGGAAAGCGGCACCACATTCGCAATCCGTCGTCGGTGCCGGTGCGGTTTTTCGTGGTCTCGCATCCGCGCAGCCACGGCGACCGGGTTGACGACTGAGTGACTCCGTCGTTCCAGCGGCTCCGGCGCCCCGCCGCACGACACTGGCCAAGATCACTTTCCTCTCATTCCTCGACTGGAAATGGAAATCGAGTTGCCGGCGGGATCCTTCGCGTTGAAATACTCGAAGCCGTCTCCTTCATGATCTACCTCATGAACGACGCCACACTTCAACCCCGCCTTTTCTTTGACGCTTCTGAATGCGCGCACGTCAGCGACTCCAAAAACCAGCTTCATCGCAGCTCCGCTGCGCTGCGACACGGCGGCTTGGTGCAGCGCAATTGTGCAGCCGCCCTCGGGGCTGGCCAGCTCAACCCAACCCTTGGTGGCTCCTGGAAGTGGACGCATGCCAAAGAAGCGCTGATAGAAAGCTACAACTCTAGGTATATCCCGGACGTAGAGAATGACCCGCATGATTTGCGGCGAGTTCAAAACACCAAGCTCTTTCATACAGTCAAAATACCCCTCTTACGCTAGTACTCGACGTTTACCAGATACAATCCAGTGGCGGGCGCGGTAGCTCCCGCGGCCGAGCGGTTCCGCGCTTCGAGGATGCTGGTCACATCCTCGGCCTGCAACGTGCCCCTACCCACAAGAATGAACGTGCCAACCAGATTTCTGACCATGTGATGTAGAAATCCTGAGCCTCGCACCGTGTACATCAACTCGTCCCCAACCCGCTGCCACAATGACGAAAATATTTTTCGCACATTCGATGCGCCCGACGCAGGCGCTATATCGCCCTCGGAATGGATTGTGTTGGACTGGGTCTCTGACCCGATCGCGGGCCGCGGCCCTGCGGGTCCCCGTTCGGGGTCCACAGCTGCGAACGATGTGAAATCATGTTCCCCCACCACCAGTTTCGCCGCCCGGCGCATCTCCTGTTCCCCGAGCCGGTAAGGATAGTGCCACACATACCGCGCCAGAAACGGCGGACAAATCGACTCGCGATAAATTCGATAGCGATAGGTTTTCGCGCGGGCTGAATGCCGCGCGTGGAAGTCCGGAGGCGCTTCCTCCACTTCCAACACGCGCACCGATGCCGGCAAAATATCGTTCATCGCCTTCACGAAATTCACGGTGGGGACGGACGACTGGGTGACAAATGTCATGACTTGGGCCAGCGCATGCACTCCCGCGTCGGTACGCCCTGAGCCCTGCGGCAATACCTTTTCTCCGGTAATGCGTCCAATGGCTGAGGCGAGCGTGCCCTGGACGGTAGGAGCGTCGGGCTGCACCTGCCAGCCGGAAAATTCCGCCCCGTCATAGGAGAGAGTTACTTTGAGATTGCGCATCGTGCGATCTTTCGAGTCCCGCGCGTTAGTCCCGGCATCCAAAGCGATTCAGGCTGTGCCAGCAATGTACCAGTTCCATTTTCATCAGTTTCGTATTTATCAGTTTCAGGGGATGCGCTAGGCAAGGCAAGGGCAGTTCCGCTCAGATATACTGGATGGTCTCCGCGGAATTCCAGTCTCCTGCGTGGAGACCTATCTGCCGCTACGTCCCCGGAAACACGGAGAACCGGACTTGCGGGCAAAGCCCCGGATTTTCCGGAAGCCCAGATTTTCAGGAACCTCCGGATTTCAGGAACCTTCAGTCGGTTCTTTGCGTACCAATGCCTGGGTAGGAATTGGTCCTGGTGTCTCAGACGAAACCCACTGGTTTCGCCGCCAAGCGATCGCAACAACGTCTTCATCAGATTGGTTTTAGACGAACTGGAACTAACGAACTGGTACTAACGAACGGAGATGAGTAGATGCCATTTGCACGTTTAACTTCGACCGTCCGGCTCGCCGCTGCTGCCAGCCTGTTTGCCACGCTAAGCCTCGCCGGTTGGGCCCAGGAAGCGCCGGCAGCTCCCACCCCGCAGAACACGCCGGAAGCGCGGCCGTTGCCGGTTTTGAACTATGCCCAGCCGGTGTCGCACTTTCCCAATCCGATCGGGCCGTACACACCGCGGCACCTGGCCCCGCCAAATCTGTCGAATACCGCGCGCATTGACCAGCTTATGCGCGACGGTAAGCTCTACCTGTCGCTGAATGACGCGATCGCGCTGGCGCTCGAAAACAATCTTGATATTGCCATCGCGCGTTACAACCTGAATATCGCGGATACCGACATCCTGCGCGCTCGTGCCGGCGCCACAACCCTCGGAGTCAATACCGGCATTGTGCAAAATACCCCTGGCGGAGGCGTGGGGGGACTTGGCGCGCAGGTCGGCTCGGGAACCGGTGGTACGAGTCTAGGTTCGGCCGGAGCCGGAGCCGGTGCGGGTGGCCTGGTTGCATCCACGCTTGGTCTGGGATCGCTTATTACCAGCTTTGACCCAGTGCTCACTGGAACACTGCAAAACGACCATTTCAAGCAGTTGGCTACTACCATCTTTCAGGGCGTGCCTGCCGGAACGAGTCTGGTCCAAAACACGTCGACCGCAAACTTCTCATACCAGCAGGCGTTTGATTGGGGCACCAATCTCACGGTTGGCTTTACCAACAACCGACAGACCACAAATAGTTTTTTTCAGGGCTTGAGCCCGCAGCTCGTTTCTGGATTCAAGGCAACCTTGACGCAGCATCTGCTGCAGGGATTCGGAACGGCCTCAAACACCCGCTTTATCCGCATCGCCAAAAACAATCGCGAATTATCCGATGTGGCTTTTCGCCTGCAGGTGATTACAACCGTGAACCAGATTCAAAGCATGTACTGGGATCTGGTCTACGCCTATGAAAATGTGCGCGTGCAAAACGAATCGCTGGCGTTCGCTGAGAAGACGCTTTCCGACACGAAGAAGCAGGTGGAGATCGGTAGTTTGGCGCCGATCGAGACTGTCCGCGCTCAAAGCACGGTTGCGCAGGATCAGCAGGCACTCACGGTGGCCCAAACCAACCTGCAATTGGAGCAGTTGCTCATGAAAAACGCACTCAGCCGCACTCTGCGCGATCCGCACCTTGCCGGTGCAGAGGTGATTCCCACGTCCACGATGGAACTACCAGAAACCGAACAAGTCCGGCCCACCGAGGATCTGGTTAATGACGCGCTTCGCCACCGAGCCGATCTAGTGGAGTCGCGAATCCAGCTTAATACTACTGAGATCAGCAACAAGGCCGTACGCAATGCCCTGCTGCCGACGCTTGACCTATTTGCCTACTATGGCGGCGCCGGTTTGGGTGGATCCCAGAATGCGGCTAACGTTTGTCCCAACCCGAACACACCGGACTGCGCCATTGCCAACCCGAATCTAAACCTCGACCAAAGTCCGCTGGCGTCGACCGTGAGTTATGGAGGCACGCTTAACCAACTCGTCAATTCAACCTCGCCCGACAAGGGCATCGGCCTGCAATTGACCATACCGCTGCGCAACCGGGCTGCACAGGCGGTTCAGATCCGGTCGGAACTCGAGTACCAGCAGGCGCAAATGGCCTTGCAACAAACCGAAAACCGAATCACCATCGAGGTTCGCAACGCCCAGTTCGGAGTCGAACAGAACCGCGCCAGCGTCGCTTCAGCACAAGCTGCGGTGGACTTCGCCCGACAATCGCTCGATGCCGAACAGAAGAAATATCAGTTCGGGACCTCGACCACAACTTTGGTTCTGCAGACGCAGAGCGCGTTGGCGACGGCCGAGTCCACATTGATGTCGGCGATGGCCGCCTACGAAAAATCGCGCATCGAGTTGGACCGCGCCGTGGGCGTGACGCTCGATCAAGCGGGCGTCAGCATTGACGACGCTGCCAAGGGCCAGGTCAACCGCCTGCCGAACGTTCCATATGTTGCCCCGCGCAAGGATCTGCCCTCAACTGCGCCAGCGGCCCAGCAGTAGACCGCTACCGACTCTCCGGCGCCGTTGCTCCGAGGCGGGCAGCGGCGCCATTTCTTGGTCACAATTCTTTACAATCCTCGGCTCTTTCCGTGAAACTTGTCCCGCTAAGATGAACAGACCTGTTTTTTTCATTTTGTGTCAGACGTTGGCATTCTCGAGACTCTGTCGTGCATGCGCTCCGCACTTTATGTAAGCCGTACTGCCGTAAGGAGAATACTCATGCGTTTCCCGCGTTTGAATTTGAACTTTATGTTCCGGCTGGTGCCGATTTCCTTGGCCTGTCTCGTGTTCTTAACGACGGTTACGACCGCTCTGCGAGGCCAGGAACCGCCGACGACGCCCTCGGCGCCTCAGCCCGTCGCGACGCCACCGGTTCATCTCAAGGATTACTCCGTCCCGCGCTCGGCATTTCCTCGCGTGCTGCAGCCTTATATGCCGGAGGAAGTCGCCGCGCCGATCCTGGGCAACTCGGCGCGCATCGACTCGCTGATGAAGGATGGCAAAATCTATCTCTCCATCGATGACGCCGTAGCGCTGGCTCTTGAGAACAACCTCGACATCGACATCGCCCGCTATAACCTGAACATCGCCGAAGCCGACTTGCTGCGTGCGAAATCCGGCGCCAGCATTCTCGGCGTCAACACGGGGATCGTGCAGAACACGCCCGGTGGCGGCGTTGGCGGACTCGGGGGCACGGTCGGCTCCGGCACCGGCGGTACCACGGTCGCGGCCGGCGGCGCGGGCTCCGGCACCAACGGCCTGGTCAGTTCGACGCTCGGCATCGGCTCGCCCATCACCAGCTTCGATCCACAAATCACAAGCACTCTGCAACTCGACAAGAACGATACGGAATCCACCAGCCCGTTCAGCCCCGTCCCCGTCGTTGCCCAGAACACCTACACCGCGAACTTCACCTACACGCAGGGGTTTGAGTGGGGAACGGCTCTATCGATGGGCTTCAACAACACGCACCTCACCACCAACAGCACCACGGTCCTGCTGACGCCGCAACTGGGATCGAACTTTCAGGCCAAGATTACGCAGAACCTGCTGCAGGGCTTCGGCTCTCTGCCCAACACGCGCTTCATTCGCATCGCCCGGAACAACCGCGAGATTTCCGATGTAGCCTTCCGCCTGCAAATCATTACCACCGTTGACCAGATCGAAGACATGTACTGGGACCTGGTGTACGCGTACGAAAATGTCCGGGTGCAGCAGGAGGCGCTCACCTATGCCCAGAAAGCCCTCGACGACTCTAAACACCAGGCACAAGTCGGCACTGCACCTCCCATTCAAGTCGTAAGTTCGCAGAGCATCGTCGCCACCGACGAACAGAATCTGATCGTCGCTCAAAACAATCTGCAATTGCAGCAACTGTTGATGAAAAACGCAGTCAGCCGCAGCATTGAAGACCCGGTGCTCGCTGAAGCCGACGTCATCCCCACTTCAGGCATGCTGATTCCGCAGGAAGAGCCAGTCGTTCCCATCCAGGACATGATCAACGACGCGATGCGGCATCGCGCCGAGTTGGTGGAATCGCGGATCGACCTGCAGTCGCGCGATCTCAACACCAAGGCAGTGCGCAACGCCCTGCTGCCTACTCTAGACGCTTTTGCCTACTACGGCGGCTCTGGCGTCGGCGGCAACGTGAACCCCAATTGCTCCTTTGGAGGTAATGCTTGTTTCAACTCCGGCAACGCGCCGCCGCCGTTTCGCAACGGCGGTCCCGTAAGTTACGGAGGAACTCTGCAGCAACTGGTGAACTCGACCGCGCCCGACAAAGGCGTCGGCCTGACCCTCAGCATCCCCGTTCGCAACCGCGAGGCGCAATCGAACCAGGTGCGCGCCGAACTGGAATACCGCCAAGCGCAGGTGCGCGAACTCCAGCTTGAAAATCAGGTGCGCATAGAAGTGCGCAACGCACAATTTGATGTGAAGCAGAACCGCGTAGCTGTGCAGGCAGCGCAATCCGCCGTCGATCTGGCCCGCCAGACGCTCGACGCCGATTTGCAAAAACTGAAGGTCGGGCTGACTACGCAGACCGCCATCCTGCAGGACGCGGCCACGCTGACCAACGGCGAGTCGAATCTGGTTTCGGCCAAGGCAGCCTACGAGAAGTCGCGCATTGAACTTGATCGTGCCACCGGATTGCTGCTCGATCACGCGGGCATCAACGTCGCGGACGCTACTCGCGGCCAGGTTACGCACCTGCCCACCGTGCCCTATGTCGCGCCGCGCACGGATGTGACTCCGGCGGGACCGCCCTCGTCCGCACCGGCGCAAGCTCCGCCCGTGCAACCCGGAGGGCAGATGTAGCTTCAACTACTCCGTCATCGCGAAGGTAGCCGTGCGATTGCCCTCGGCAATCGCACGGACGCAGTCGAGGGATCTGCTGTTGCTCAGAACCTTCTCCCGCCACCGTAAGCTCGCCTAAGCGCCTGATAAACTACGCCTTCGCATCCGGGCGCTCGGGATCTCCAAATTCCGCCTATGAATCTTTCTGTCACGATTATTACGTTCAATGAAGAAGCAAACATCGGTCGCACGCTCGCGAGCGTGCAGCCGCTAGTCGCCGACGGCAAAGGGGAGATCATTGTCGTCGACTCCGGATCGACCGACCGCACCGTCGAGATCGCGAAATCGTTCGGCGCGAAGGTGTTCATCGAAGAGTGGAAGGGCTACGCCGGGCAAAAAAATTCGGCCATCGACAAGGCAACAGGAGACTGGATTCTGAGTCTGGATGCCGATGAAGAAGTCTCCGAAGGGTTGAGGAAAGAAATCGAGGAAATTTGCCACGGACCTGCCGAGGATGGATTTGGATCAGAAAATGGATATTGGCTTAAACGCCAGAACTATTTCCTTGGCCGCCCCTTGCGGCGCGGCGGGTTCTGGCCAGATCCCAAGCTTCGAATGTTTCGCCGCCGCGCGGGTCGAGTAGAAAGTCGGGCAGTGCACGAAACATTTCAGGTATCCGGACGCTTGGGGTCGCTTTACTACCCTATCCTCCACCACTCCTACCCCACACTCTCCGACTACATCGAGCACATGAACCGCTACTCGTCACTTGGCGCGGAGATGGTTGTGGCCAAGGGTAATGGCAAAGTCCGGTTCAGCGTGATCAACATCGTGCTGCGGCCTCTGTTCACATTTATCTACAACTACTTCTTTCGACTCGGATTCCTCGACGGCCGCGAAGGCCTGCTGCTGCATCTCTACCACGCGGTTTATGTTTCGTGGAAATACGCCAAGGCCTGGGAACTCTCCCGCAAACTGTCATCCTGAGCGGAGGGATTGCTTCGCGAATGCGAAGCAGTCGAGCAGTCGAAGGAGCCCTATATGCTTTTATACGACCGCAGGCCTATCGGGGAGTCTCAAAAAGACGGTCGAAGAGATTCCTTTTCAATGATGCGAACACGCTGAACTCATAGGGATTCTTCGACTGCGTAGGAAGTTCGCGTTCGCGAACTTCCCACTTCGCTCAGGATGACAGGCCCAAAATTGCGCCCGCCGCCCGACCGACCGGTCGTTCTAACAGCACGTCCCAGCCTTGCTCCTGCGCCTTCACTTCCCTATCATCGAATCAGAAGACTGGGTTGATGGGGAAGGACGACGGGAAACAACGCATGGAAAACAAGCCGCTGAAGCCGCAAGTCGCCGAAAGTCCAGTCGCGGACGTGTTTGAAAATCGCCATCCCTCCGACGCCGAGAAGAAGTGGGCCGAGAAGACGCTGGCCCCTACGCTCGAAAAGGCTCCCGAGCGGCCGATTGGCGTCGCGACGGGCGTGAATCTCGACGAGCACGGCCATGCTCGCTTCACGACGATTTCCGGTTTGCCCATTCGCCGGCTGTACACGCAGGCCGATCTGCCCGCCGACTGGAGCGAAGACAATTATCTCGGCTATCCCGGCGAGGCGCCCTACACCCGCGGCATTCACGCCACCGGATATCGCGGCAAGCTTTTCACCATGCGGCAATTTTCCGGTTTCGCGTCGCCGGAAGAAACCAACCAGCGCTATAAATATTTGCTCGAACACGGCGGCAGCGGGCTCTCGGTCGCCTTCGATCTGCCCACTCTGATGGGCTACGACTCGGACCATCCGGCCAGCGAAGGCGAAGTCGGCAAGTGCGGTGTGGCTATCGATTCGCTGGAAGACATGGAAATTCTTTTCGGCGGCATCGACCTCGAAAAGACCACGGTCTCGATGACGATCAACTCGCCCGCGTCGGTGTTGTGGGCGATGTATCTGGTCGTCGCCGAAAAGCAGGACGCGGACTGGAAGAAAATTTCCGGCACGATTCAGAACGACATTCTCAAGGAATATATCGCGCAGAAGGAATACATCTATCCTCCCGCACCGTCGATGCGGCTGGTGATCGATACCTTTGAGTTCGGCTCGAAATTCACTCCGCGCTTCAACACGATTTCGATCAGCGGATATCACATTCGCGAGGCCGGATCGACGGCGCTCCAAGAACTGGCGTTCACTTTGTATGACGGCGTGGAATACGTGGAGTGGGCACGGCGGCGCGGGCTTGACGTGGACGAGTTTGGTCCGCGCCTGAGTTTCTTCTTCAACGCGCACAACGATTTCTTCGAGGAAATCGCGAAATACCGCGCTGCGCGCAAAATCTGGTATCGCGTGATGAAAGACCGGTTCGGCGCGAAGAACGCGCGCACCTGGCTGATGCGTTTTCACACCCAGACCGCGGGAGTCTCTCTGCCGGCGCAGCAACCGATGAACAACATCGCTCGTGTAGCCGTACAGGCACTGGCGGCGGTTCTGGGCGGAACGCAGTCGCTGCACACTGATTCCTACGACGAAGCTCTGGCTCTGCCAACCGAAGAAGCGGCTCGCATCGCGCTGCGCACGCAACAGATCATTGCCTACGAGGCGGGAGTGGCGCAGACTGTCGACCCGCTGGGCGGGTCATACTTCTTAGAAACCTTGACCCTGCAAATGGAAAACGGCGCCTTCGATTATTTCGGCAAGCTCGACGCCATGGGTGGCATGGTAAAGGCCATTGAGCGCGGCTATCCGCAGAAAGAGATCGCCGAAGCGTCGTACCAGTACCAGCGAGCGGCCGAGGCTCGCGAGAAGGTGATCGTCGGCGTCAATGAATTCGTGATCGAAGAGGAATCGCCGCACATTCTCTACATCGACGAAAGCGTGGCGCGCCAGCAAACTACGAAGCTGCGGTCCTTACGCGCGCGCCGCTCCAATGACGAAGTAACCCGGACTATCGACGCGCTGAAGAAAGCGGCAGCACTGGAACCAAGAGCAGGAACTAACGGAAACGTCTCCTCGGCCAACACCATGCCATACATCGTAGACGCCGTCCGTGCCTACGCCACGGTGGGGGAAATCTGCGAAGCCTTGCGGCAAGTGTACGGCACATACACTGAAGTCAGCGTCACATAGCCCTCCTCGGCCTGAGGGTGGCAATCACGGCCGAGGCCGCGAAAACCGTAAAGGCTGCGAAGAAAGGCGCGCTCCCCCCCATCACACCAGTGCAATTGCAGCCTGCCGAGGAACGCTGTTCCAAGGCCTCGCTTACTGGCTGCCGGTTCTGCTTGATGTAGCTCAACCCCGGCGGTAACAGCTGACGGTGACCACGGTCAATTGAATCTTTTCGTTTACGTCGTCTACATTATAAAACATCGATTCGACGAGCTTTCCTGATTCGTTTCTTACGGCAACTATCTCGCCATCGTTGAGGAGCTTTTTTGAAACTTCCCCGGGTCCTGCTGGTTGATGACACACCGGAAATTCTCGCGCTATGCTTGGAACTTCTCAGGCCCAACTTCGAGATCGTCGGGGCGGTCACCGACGGCCACTCGGCGCTCGCCATTCTCACCACCACGATTCCCGATGTTGTGGTGTTGGACATCGCCATGCCAGGGCTCGACGGTCTTGAAATAGCGCGGCGGTTACGGAGCACCGGGTTCCAGGCCGCGATCGTGTTCTTCAGCGTAGACATGGACTTTATGACGGCCGACGTGCAATTCATGGCAGCGGCACTGGAGGCTGGCGGAAGCGGATTCGTGGCAAAAAGGCGACTCGCAGCAGACCTGTCCCGAGCTATTTGGGAAGCCGCGGCTGGGCGCGTGTTCGTGTCGGATTCGCAACTGCTCTAGGCAGAAAAGATGCTATTGCACGGGCGTGCCGTCCGGTTTCCGGAGATGGGTGCTCCCGGGCGTCCGCGTAATCTCCCTGCATCCGCAGGCCGCGGCATTGCCCGATTATCTGCCCAACATTTTCCGTCAGTTCCATACCACCAAGGGTGAGGGCGCGGGGTTGTCTTTGGCCGCCGCATCGTCGAAGACCACCACGGCAACATCGATGTCTCCAGCGAACTCGGAGCGGCAGAACGTTCGGGCTTGCGCTTCCTTTGAAAGCTCAGCCGTCCCGATCTCTGGGCCTTGGGCAGCTTCAACGGACTAGCCGACCACTTTTATTAGGCCAGTGGCTGGGTCAAATGTGTAAGATACGCTGTCCAGAGCGTTTTCCGAAACAAATTAGGTTATTGCACTTTTCCCTTTGACAGAGCCTGTTTGCGCTGCTACCGTTCTTGATCGGGGAGGCATCCGTGAGGCCAAGACCCTTCACATTTTTGTTCTTCTTAGTGGCCTTGATGGTCTCGGTCGTATTAGTCTCCACAATCCCGCAAACGGACCTCCCGGAGACCGCGTACGACGAATCTGACACCCCAGTCAATCAAGCGCCTCCCGTGGTTCTCGAGACTGCGATGGTGCATCCTCAGATCGCCGAGGTTGTTCTACCCAATGGCATTGGTAAAACGGCACGGCAAGTAGGCCGCCAATCAATGGAGCAGCATTGGATTCACCCCTTGTTTCGGCGTGACTTGCATTCCTTGCAAGTCCTCCTCTGCACGTTTCTGATCTGAGAATCCCTTTCGTGATTTGACAGTTCGCTCCGTTCCGACGGTCGTTCTTTTGCGTCTGCGTTGAGACGCGATGGCCGGGCAGGGCGGGTTCCGGGGGCTAAGGCCAAGTTTGCCCTGCGCCACGGTTTTGAACTCCGGTGGTGGCGCAGAGCACGGCATGGTGTCCGACTGCCTTTGGGTGAACGCACTCGGGGGAGGGCCGTCACTCAAGACAGTCGGACACTTCCGCTGTTCGTCGACAGCAAGTACCGACCGGGACAAAACTCGTGTGATTCTTGAAACATCCCATCACACGCTCTGCTTCCTCAGATGACACGGCTGTCCGATCAATGCTTCGGTGTCAGATCGTCCAGCGCAAGGTTCAGTTCGAGGACGTTGACCCTCGCCTCGCCCAGAAGGCCCAGATCCCGCTGATAGGTATATTTCTGCACCAGATCGCGAATCGTGGTTTCGGGAAGGCCGCGCACGCGAGACACACGGGGAATCTGAAACTCGGCCGCAGCCGGGGAAATCTCAGGATCGAGGCCGGACGCAGAAGTCGTGAGGAGATCCACGGGAATGGGCTGCGTGGGATTCTCTTCGTGCAGACTCTTGGCGTCGGCTTGAACGCGATCGATGAGCTTCTGGTTGGTGGGAGCGAAGTTGGTGCCGCCAGAATTGCCGGCGTCGTATCCGTTGTTGCCAGCGGCAGATGGGCGGGGGTGGAAATACTTTGCGGATGTGAACGGCTGGGCAATAATGCGGGAGCCAACGGCTTCTCCATTGCGAGTAATCAACTGGCCGTTGGCCTTGTCTTTGAACAGCACCTGCGCCAGCGCAGTGATCAAGAGCGGGTAAACCACGCCCAGCAAAATCGTGGTGGCGATGGTCATGAGGAATGCGGTGATGAGGTGCTTTTTCATGGGAATCCTCAGGCTAGCCCGGCTGCCGTGATGAGCACGTCAATCAGCTTGATGCCCACGAAGGGCGCGATCAATCCGCCGACTCCGTAGATAAAGAGGTTGCGGCGCAGCAGAGCTTCGGCGTTCATAGCGCGGTATTTGACGCCCCGCAGCGCCAGCGGAATCAACGCGATGATGATCAGTGCGTTGAAGATGACTGCCGACAGCACCGCCGACTGCGGCGTTTTCAGATGCATGATGTTCAGCGCGTTCAGCACCGGGAACGTGACCGCAAACATGGCGGGGATGATGGCAAAATATTTGGCCACATCATTGGCGATCGAAAACGTTGTGAGCGCGCCCCGGGTCATCAGCAATTGCTTTCCGATTTCGACGACTTCGATGAGCTTGGTGGGATTGGAGTCGAGATCGACCATGTTGCCGGCTTCTTTGGCGGCTTGCGTGCCGGTGTTCATCGCAACGCCTACGTCGGCCTGAGCCAGCGCGGGAGCGTCATTGGTGCCGTCACCGGTCATGGCAACGAGTTTGCCTCCGGCTTGCTCGCTTCGGATCAGCTTCAACTTATCTTCGGGGGTAGCCTGCGCAAGGAAGTCGTCGACGCCGGCTTCACGGGCAATGGCCGCAGCGGTGAGTGGATTGTCGCCGGTGATCATCACGGTGCGAATGCCCATAGCGCGAAGTTGAGCGAAGCGGTCGCGGATTCCTCCTTTGACGACATCTTTCAGCTGAATCACGCCCATGGCGCGGCGGTTCTCCGAGACCACGAGCGGCGTGCCCCCGGACGAGGCGATTCGCTCGACAGCGGAGCGTACTTCCTGCGGCATGGCGGAGCCGTTCTGCTCGAGATAGTGCGCGATGGATTCCGCAGCGCCCTTGCGGATCTGGCGACCATCCAGATTGACGCCGGACATGCGAGTCTGCGCAGTGAACGGGATGAATTCCGCTTCGTGGGCTGCGAAGTCGCGACCGCGGAGCTTGTATTTTTCTTTGGCCAGCACGACGATGGAGCGGCCCTCGGGAGTTTCGTCGGCCAGTGAGGAGAGTTGCGCGGCGTCGGCCATTTCGGCTTCGGTGACTCCGGGCGCGGGCAGAAATTCAGTGGCCTGGCGGTTGCCGAAAGTGATCGTGCCGGTTTTGTCGAGCAGCAGCGTGTTCACGTCTCCGGCAGCTTCAACCGCGCGGCCTGACATGGCGAGTACGTTGTGCTGCACCAGGCGGTCCATGCCAGCGATGCCGAGCGCCGATAGCAGGCCGCCAATGGTGGTCGGAATCAGGCAGACCAGCAACGAGACCAGCACGAACACGGTTTGTGGCGATCCGGAATAGATGGCAAACGGCTGCAGCGTAACCACGGCCAGCAAGAAGATGATGGTTAGACCAGCCAGCAGAATGTTCAGGGCGATTTCGTTGGGAGTCTTCTGCCGCGACGCGCCCTCCACCAGCGCGATCATGCGGTCTAGAAAAGTCTCTCCGGGGTTGGACGTGATTTTTACTTTGATGAAATCGCTCAGGACGCGCGTACCGCCCGTCACGGCCGAGCGATCACCCCCAGCCTCACGAATCACAGGCGCCGACTCTCCGGTTATAGCTGATTCGTCGACCGAGGCCACGCCATCAACGATTTCTCCGTCGCCCGGAATGAGTTCTCCAGCGGTAACGGAAACCATGTCTCCGGCGCGCAGCTTGGCGCTCGGAATCTCTTCCATCTTCCCGTTGCAATCAATGCGCCTGGCAATGGTTTCCGAACGCGCTCGGCGTAGCGTTTCCGCCTGAGCCTTGCCGCGCCCTTCGGCCATGGCCTCAGCAAAGTTCGCGAATAAAACCGTGAACCACAGCCATAACGTGATCTGCAGATTGAAGCGAAACGACTCGTGCGAACGGAGAATCAAGAGAACGGTCGTGATCACGCTGCCAATTTCAACCACGAACATGACCGGATTCCCCATCATATTCCGGGGGCTCAGCTTGAGCAGGGAACTCCAAGCGGCGCTGCGAACAAGGTTTACGTCCCAAACCGATTTGCGATGACTTGCCATAGTTTCCTGAGAAGCGTCCTAAAAGGTCTTTCCCACGTGCATCAGAAGGTGCTCGAGAATTGGTCCCAGACTCAGCGCAGGAAAGAACGTGAGCGCGCCCAGAATCAGGATGACGCTGATCAGCAGCATGGTAAACAGCGGCGTCGTGACCGGAAATGTGCCGAGCGACGGCGGCACGTATTTTTTCTGCGCCAGGTTGCCTGCGATAGCCAGCATGGGAATGATCATGAAAAACCGGCCCAGCAGGGTGGTCATGCCCGTGGCCGCGTCATACCAGGGCGTGTTGATCGGGCTGAGCCCTCCAAAGGCGGAGCCGTTGTTTCCGGCGGAGGAAACGAAAGCGTAGAGAATCTCGCTAAGACCATGCGGTCCTGGATTGAAGATCGCTGCCGTCCCGAATCCTTTGACCACTGAGATTCCAGCCAATGAAAGAATTATCAGCGGGAAAACCAGCGAGACCAGCATCGCCATTTTGACGTCATAGGCTTCGATCTTCTTGCCCAGATATTCCGGCGTGCGGCCGACCATCAGGCCCGCAATGAACACGGCCAGTACGACGTAAATGAGAATGCCGTACATGCCAGAGCCGACCCCGCCGAAGATGACTTCGCTGAGCATGATGTCGACAAGGGGAACCATGCCGCCCAGCGGCGTAAAGGAATCGTGCCAGCCATTGACGGCGCCGCAACTGGCATCGGTGGTGACAGTGGCAAACAGAGCGGAATTGGCGATGCCGAAGCGAGTTTCTTTGCCCTCCATGTTGCCGCCCGGCTGCAAAGTTGTGGCATGTTGCGCGATGGTCGAGGGATACAACGGATTCCCCTGCGCCTCAGCCCAATACGCGATCGTTACGCCGGCGAGAAATAGGATGGCCATCGCAGACCAGACAGCCCATCCATGAGCGGGGGATCCGGTCATACGGCCGAGCGTGTAAGTCAGCCCGGCGCCGATGGCGAAAATGGAAAACAGTTGAAAGAGATTGGTCAGAGGCGTCGGATTCTCAAATGGGTGTGAGCTATTCGCGTTAAAGAAACCGCCGCCGTTCGTGCCCCATTGCTTGATAACTTCCTGCGAAGCCACGGGGCCCTGCGCGATGGTCTGCGTCGTCTGTGTGTCCATGACCGGCTTCCCGGCAGCATCGACCACAGGCTTTCCGTCCGCGCCGACTCGCTGCACTTGCTGCGGCTCGACCAGTTTCACCGTGTCGTAGGGCTTCAGATTCTGCACGACTCCCTGCGACACCAGGAACAACGCCCCCACGACGCTGAAGGGCAACAGCACCCACAGGCAGCAGCGGACGAAGTCGACCCAGAAATTTCCCAGAGTCTGCATCTGGCGGCGGGCAATGCCGCGAATGAAGGCGATGCCCAGCGCGATGCCGGTAGCCGCCGAGGCGAAGTTGTGAAAGGCGAGGCCGGCCATTTGAGTGAAATAGCTCATCGTGGTCTCGCCGGAATAGGCCTGCCAGTTGGTGTTGGTGGTGAATGACGCGGCGGTATTCCAGGCCAGGTGCGCGGGCGTGACTGCCGCGAAGTGCTGCGGATTGAAAGGCAGCATTCCCTGAATCCGCTGGATCAAATAAAGGACCAGCATCGAGACCGCGGTGAACACGAGCATCGTCGTGGCGTACTCAGTCCAGCGCATCTCGTGCGATTCGTCCACGCCGGTAACGCGGTAGATCAGGCGCTCGATAGGCCGGAGCACGGGGTCGAGAAATGTCTTCTCGCGGGCGAACACGCGCGCCATGAACACGCCGAGCGGCTTGGTGATGGCGAAGATCAGCGCAATGAAGACAACGATCTGCAGCCAACCATTAAGGGTCATCTCAGAATTTCTCCGGACGCAGCAGCGCGTAGAACAAATACACGGTCACTAGGGCGCTGATGATGAGCATGATGAGTGATTGCAGGTCCATGATTCCCCCGACTTCAGACTTTCTTCCTACTTCATGCGATCGCAGAAACGCACGTACGCGACCGACGCCGCGAAAAACGCGATCGTAACGGCAATCCACAGAACATCCTGCATAAGAGTCTCCTAGGGCGTTTTTGTGAACCGTATCGCTGAATCAGAGAGCAATCCGCTCGTCCGTTCTGTACGGAGTGCTATGCCTCTCCGCCTCAATACGCATTTCTATGAGTTGCCCGCGCCGTCGGGACGGATTGAACTTTGCAAAGTGAACTTGTACGGCGCCAGCCGGCAATCGGATTGCTTCTTTGACAAAAGCTGCCAGCGCCCGCAGTAGAAAGGCCACCGCTCCGATGCACAGTATAGCCAGCGCAACTCTCATAGCCATAGCGTCACCGGCGCACGTATCGCTGAAAATTATTCTCCACGCAATTGTTCATCTCCGCGCGTAAGAGCGGGATCAAGAGTTCATAAAGAATTCGTAAGGACCGCTCGAGTCATTCCGCGAGACCAAGCGGCAAGCGCCGACGGAACAAGATTCAGCAGCCCCACTCCGCCTCGCCCGGCTTGGCGTAATACTTACGGACTGGGACAGGTCGCCCCGGTGTGTTGGCCAGCTCCAAGAGCGCCAGACGAGCCGCCGCTACCATCAATTTGCGCTCGCTTTGCGGAGTTCGATCCCACGAAGGCACGTCTTCCCTACCCTCGTGACCCTCGCAGTCGCGTCCTAAGGCTTCCCGATAGTGATGAAATACTTTTGCCAGTTGTTCGGCCGAGACATCCTGAATCGTTGACATTGAGCCCTCAAACTTTCTGTTCGGCGACGGACTGCCTCCGTGCTGTCCTCTCGCTCTTGAAAGATTTGATGACGAATGGCGTAAAGATTGAATAAAAGGTTCGTAGAATGTTCGTAAGAAGGCGAGGAGTATTCTGCGCCTGAGAGAGGGATGAATGATTTATTCCCCGGGCTCGAAACGATATCCCACCCAGGGCTCAGTGACGATGTACCGCGGCGAAGAGGAATCCGGTTCCAGTTTCTTGCGCAACTGACCGACGAACACGCGGAGATATTCCACCTGCTCCGTGCTTTGCCCACCCCATATAGCTCCTAGCAAAGTACGGTGGTTAACGACCTTGCCGGGGCGGCGCGCCAGAAAAACCAGCAGGTCGAATTCCTTGGGAGTAAGGCGGACTTCGTTGCGGCGGACTGTCACTTTGTGAGCGGCCGTGTCGATGCGGAAATCGCCGACCTCGATGACGGCATCCTCCGCCTCGTTTTCCGCAGGGACACGACGCAGATTGGCACGAACACGGGCCAGCAGTTCATTCATGCCGAAGGGCTTGGTAACGTAGTCGTCGGCTCCGGCGTCGAGCGCTTCCACCTTCTGCTGCTCCTTGTCGCGCACTGAGAGCACGAGGATCGGCACCTGTGAAACCGAACGCACGGTGCGGCACAGCTGTACACCGTCAATCGAGGGCATCGACAGGTCAGTGATGATCAGGCTGGGCGACCAGTCTTTCATAATTTCCAACGCCATTTCGCCGCTGTTGGCGATGCGGATGTCATAGCCTTGCGCGGAAAGACTGGTGCGAAGCACCCGGGTGATTTGCGGTTCGTCATCCACCACGAGAATGTGGGGGCGGTCCACCATCAACGGGCCTCCTGAGTCACGATGTGAACATCTACCGAGGGCGAATCTCGCAGGAAGCGTTGAATTGCCGAAAGATATAGGTAGCGCTGCCAGCCGGTACGAGCCGACCGGCCAAAAATTACCTGCGTGATATGGTTCTCGCGCACCAGTTGAGCCACACCGTCGGCAACGCTTCGACCCGAGCAGCGCACCACATGCGCACCTAGATTCTCGGCAAAGCGAATGTTTTCCGCCAAGGTTTTTTGATCCTCCGGACGCGTGTCGCGGCCAACGTCAATGTAGAAGACATAGAACTCTCCGCCCATCGCCTGCGCCATTCGCGAACCGCGCGCGATCAGATACTGCGCAGCAGGGTTCGAACTCACGCACACACCGATCCGCTCTCGCACCGTGTGCGCCGGCTGCGTACCGTCCTTGTCGAGAAAGGCGTCGAGACTGCGATCCACAACTCCAGTGACCTGGCGGAGCGCCAACTCGCGCAGCGCGATGAGGTTTCCCGGGCGAAAAAAATGGGAGAGCGCGCGCTGGGCACGGTCTACCGGATAAATATCGCCGCGCTCCATGCGCTTCTGCAGGGCTTGCGGCGTGAGATCGGCGAGCACGATTTCGTCGACGCGCTGCATCACCCAGTCCGGAACAGTTTCGCGAACCTGCACGCCAGTGATTTGCTGAACTGTGGGACCCAGGCTCTCCACGTGCTGCACGTTCATGGTGGAGAGTACATCGATCTTCGCCTCGAGGATTTCCATGACATCTTCGTAGCGCTTGGCGTGCTTGCTGCCCTCGATGTTGGTGTGAGCCAGTTCATCGATCACCACGACCGCAGGCTTGCGGGCCAGAATCGCGTCGACATCCATCTCTTCAAACGTGGTGCCTTTGTACTCGAGTCTGCGAGGAGGGATGCGGTCCAGTTTGCCGGCCAGTTCCGCGGTCGCTTTCCGGCCGTGGCTCTCAACCACGCCCACCATAACATCTTCACCACGGCTGGCGCGGCGAATAGCCTCGCTCAACATGCTGTAGGTCTTGCCTACGCCAGGAGCATAACCGAGAAAAAGCTTGAAGATTCCTCGCGGCTTTTCCGGTGAAACTTCGTTGAGCCACTCCTCTGGCGTTTTGGTCATTGTTCGCTCATCAGATTTGCTCATCGCGTCTGCTTATCCGGCTTGGTCATTCGCTGCTATTGTCTTTCGCAGCGCGGGAATTGTCACGTCCATCGTACAATGCGGGTGTGAAAATCGGGGCAAGGACGCAAGCGCTACGTTACGTCTGTGTGGTTGCAACCATCTGTGCCATCACTGCGGTCGATTTTAAGCTGCACGTCAATCACACGACCGTGGCGCTGATGTTCCTTGTGACCGTGTTGCTGACCTCGGCTTACTGGGGCCTGCGCTACGCGGTGGTGATGGCTGTGGGAGCCACAGCCGCGTTCAATTTCTTCTTTCTGCCTCCGGTTGGAACGTTCACCATTGCCGATCCGCAGAACTGGGTGGCATTGTTTGCATTTCTCGTGACCGCTCTAGTAGCGAGCAACCTGGCGGAACGTGCACGGCGCGAGGCCGAGGGAGCCAAACAACGCCGGCGCGAAGTCGAGCGGCTTTTCGGTTTGAGCCAGCGATTGCTGGCTTCAGAAAATGTTCTTGAACTGCTGAACGCGTTGCCCAAGTATGTGCAGGAAACATTTTCTGTGGGCAGTGTGGTCGTGATGGCGGCGGATCACCCTACGGTCTATCGTTCGTCGCTCGACGCGCCGTTTGAAGAGAGCGTATTGCGCTCTACACTACTGCGGGGCGAACCCATCACTCAGGGTGGCGTGTCGTACGTGCCTCTGCGGCTGGGTATGCGCACGGTGGGCGCCCTCGGCGTGACCGGATACGAACTCTCGCGGGAAACTCTGGATGCGTTGGGAAGTCTGGCAGGACTTGCGATCGAGCGCGCCCGCGCCCTGGAGGCGCTCAGCAAGAATCGAGCGGAACAGGAACACGAGCGCTTGCGAACCGCCCTGCTCGATTCTGTGACGCACGAGTTTCGAACTCCCTTGACCTCAATTAAGGCGAGCGTCACGACTTTGTTGTCGGGCGCGAGTCTCGACGACCAGGGCCGACGCGAATTGCTGACTGTCATTGATGAAGAAACCGACCGCCTGAACCGTTTGGTGGGCGAGGCCGCCGAGATGGCTCAACTCGATTCCGGTATGTTCAAACTCGATCTGCAGCCGCATGCTATCCAGGACGCTTTGCAGCCCGCGCTGGAAGACGCCAAGGCCTCGATCGAGAAGCATCCCGTGGAGATCGTCGCGACGCCGGAATTGCCTAATGTGCGGATGGATGTTCAGAGGATTCGCGAAGTGCTGATGCACTTGCTGGAGAATGCTGGAAAATATTCCGACCCGGGGGTTCCAATCAAAGTAACCAGTGAAGTGAACGGCGAGTGGCTGGTGACCAGCGTGGCCGACCGTGGCCCGGGTATTGACTCGTTCGAGCAGTCGCTGATCTTTGAGAAGTTTTATCGCGGGCAGCACCAGCGGTACACCGCACCTGGCACGGGCATGGGCCTGGCAATCGCGAAAGTTATAGTAGAGGCGCACGGCGGCACCATCGGCGTAGTCAGCCAGTTGGGCAGCGGCTCGGTCTTCTCATTCAGTCTGCCGCTCGACAAAGGCCGTTAAGCGGATAGTCCATTGATGAGCCACAAAGAATGTGGCGGGTTCGGCAACAGCGCACCTTCGCGCTAGGCTACAATTCAGGCTGTCCTTCACTTTGCAGTTCGCAGTTTGCAATTCGCAATTCAATCGCACTTCAACTCTATGACTGCTGAAACCAGCGCTGCTGCAGTGCTCGACGACAAAAGGATTTTCTACAACCGCTTTCTATTAATCGTGGCCGGCCTCGGCGGCCTGCTCTACGGCGTCGACGTCGGCATTATCGCCGGCGCTCTGCCATATCTGCAGGCCACTTCTGGCTTTGGCGCCAGCCAGATGTCGTTTGTCGTTGCTGCGGTCCTACTCGGCAGCGTGATCTCGACGTTGTTCGCCGGGCTACTGGCTGACTGGATGGGAAGACGATCGCTGATGGCACTCAGCGGCCTGATGTTCGTGATCAGCATCCCGATGATTGCTTTGTCTCACGGTTACGGGCCGCTGGTGTTTGGCCGATTGCTGCAGGGGGTGAGTGGCGGGTTCATCGGCGTCGTGGTACCGCTCTATTTGGCCGAGTGTCTTACGGCATCCAATCGCGGCAAGGGTACCGGGATTTTTCAGTGGCTTCTGACCCTGGGACTGGTCATCGCGGCAGGGCTTGGCCTTTATTTCAGTTTTCGTGTTGATCAGGTCGCGAAACTCGGAGACGCTGCCCGCCTCCTTGATTTCAAGAATCACGCCTGGCGCGGGATTTTCTGGGTGTCACTGCCTCCGGGAATTCTGTTCGTGATTGGCAGCCTGATGGTCGCAGAGTCGCCGCGCTGGCTATTACGCCGCAGAAAAAAAGACGCTGCCTACGCTGCCCTGCTTCGCTCGCGTACGACACAGCAAGCCGATCTCGAACTGCGCGAGATGGAGGAGGTGATTGCCGCGGAAAAAACGAAAGGGGCTTCCGGCGCGCAAAAGAACGAATCGCTGCTGCGGCGCAAGTATGTGATCCCGTTCGTTCTCGCTTGCATAATTCTCGCGTGCAATCAGGCGACCGGCATTAACTCGATCATTGGCTACAATGCCGACATCCTTCTGCAGAGCGGTCTTTCCGATTTCGCCGCGCACTGGGGTTATTTCATTTTTCAGTGCATCAACTTTTCCGTAACGTTGCTTGGTGTAATGCTGGTCGATCGCAAGGGACGCAAGTTTCTCTTGTCGATGGGGACTGGCGGCATCATCCTTTCGCTCGCCTGTACGGGATTTCTGTTTCTGGGAAATGAAAAACTGCGAGTCGATGCAGCCGCGGCTGTGCAATCCAAAGTAAGCACAGATCAGACTCTTACGTTCACGTATGCTCCCGGACTGGCCGACCAACTCTTGAAAGAGTCGACGAGTGCAGTGGCGAATCGACCGACGTCACTGGTTGTGATTTATTCCTACGGCGATTTTCGCGCCACCAGCCAGGTCGTTCGTTCCGACGATGAGGCCACCAAACCGATCGACATCAAGCGCGAAGACAGCATTCCCGCCAACAAGGTGGTGGCGTTCTTCTCTAACCCGTTCGGAAATCTCGACGCCGCGCGGACGGCGCCGCTTCACATAGAAAATGCTTTGATCAGTCCCGTGCCCGACTCGCGCAATGGATGGATGGTCGCCATCACGCTGTTCGTCTTCATGGCGTTCTATGCTGTCGGGCCCGGCGTGTGCGTGTGGCTGGCGCTTTCGGAGTTGATGCCGACCCGCATCCGTTCCAACGGTATGAGCATTGCCCTGTTGCTGAATCAGGGCGTAGCCACGACCGTAGCAGCGATTTTTCTGCCCACTGTCGGCAAGTACGGATACTCGACTATGTTCTTCGGATTCGCTGCTTGCACCGTGATTTACTTTGTGACCGCCGCGTTCTTCCTGCCTGAGACGAAAGGGAAAACGCTGGAAGAAATTGAAGCGCACTTCGAGGGTGCGGGAGCGAAAACTTAGACGTGAGGACTTTCTCTCGGACCTCTTTCTAAGAAGTGGGGAACGATTCCCAATTCTCGCAAGAACGTGAGACACGGGGCACCCGGCATTCCGAGGTGGTTTGCTCGTTGCACGAAGGATGATTTACCCTCAGCGTACATTCCAATGAATCCTGTGAACGAAGCTATGAAAGTCACAAGCAAGTTTCCCCACGCCATGCGGCGGGAAATCTATGAGCAGCCCACGGCCATTGCGAAGACGGTCGCCATGCACCTGAAGGACGACATTATCTTCCCCGGCGAGTTGGATGCCATTGAGAGCGCGCTGCTGACTTTTGAAAAACTGATCATCGCTGCCAGTGGATCAAGCCGGCACGCGGGCCTGGCGGGCGAAATCATGATTGAAGACCTTTCGGGCGTCGCCGTCGACGTGGAGTACGCCAGCGAATATTGCTATCGCTCAACCCATGCGGCGGTCGATCCTATCGTGATGGTGATTACGCAGTCGGGCGAAACTGCCGACACGATTGCAGCGCAGCGCGAAGCCCTGACGCGCGGAGTGAAGACGGTTGCGATTTCGAACGTTCCCGACACGACTATTGTGCGCGAGGCGGGCGCCGCCTTGATTTCGGGCGCGGGGCCGGAATTATCGATTCCGGCGACGAAGAGTTTTACTACGCAACTCACCATCCTCTACTTAATGGCGCTGTTTCTGGCGCGCAAGCGGGGGCGGATGACGTCGGAAGTGACGCGAACGTATTTGCAGCGGCTGATGAAACTCCCCGACGCGATCGAACAGCAACTGAGTACATGGGACAAGCTCGCTGAGCAATTTGGGCGCATCCACTTCAAGGCAGAAAAGTTTCTATATCTCGGCCGTGGCGTGCACTACGCGATCGCCCGCGAAGGCGCGCTCAAACTGAAAGAAATTTCCTACGCGCATGCCGAAGGTTATCCAGCAGGAGAACTGAAGCACGGGCCGAACGCGCTGGTGGATGAGACGCTGCCTGTCGTGGTTCTGGCCACCTGCGATTACAGCGATCCAGATTCGTTGCTGCGCTACCGGCGAACGCTGGAGGTGATGAAGGAAGTGAGATCGCGCCGCGGACCGCTGGTTGCGGTTGCCACCGAAGGCGACCCGGAAGTGGCGAAGATTGCGGAGCACGTGTTCTATGTGCCGGCAGCTCCGGAACTCCTCTTGCCCATCGTCGAAGTGATTCCTCTGCAACTGTTCGCATATCACGTGGCGGTCAACAAGGGATATGACGTGGACCATCCGCGAAACTTGGTGAAGGCTGTGGTCACGGAGTAATTCGCGACAGGAGCGCTTTTATTTCTTCGGTGTTGTAGGGCTGATCGGATCGTCGCTCCGGCAAAGCGCCCAACAGGTCAGAACACCAATGGTTACAATCCCTGCTCCAATGGCATACGGCGAATTCATGATAGCGCCTGCTAGCGGCGTGCCGGGCTGCCTGATATCAGCCGCTCCACATTTTTCTTCGCGGGATTTCTGTTCGCCTTCGCGCACGGTAACGCGATTCGAGTGGCCGGACTGCTTCGCCTGCCGCTGACTGCCGGAACGCTCATCAATGTTCACGTCATTCTTGAGCGCGGACACGTTGACTTTCCCGTTGAGGTCGGCCACGTCGTAGTGAGTCCATTCGGCATTATCCACGGGCGTAATGGTGAGACAACCTACGCGCACCGCCATCCCACGAGAGGTGTTCACCGATAGGCTGCCGTGATCGAGAACCAGTTCGTTGCCTTCAAACTGGACCACAGTCTCGGCGTTGATGTCGGCAGCCGATCCGCTAACGTCGATGCGGGCAATGGCCGCCTTCTCGGTTTCGATGAGGTCATTGGAGAATAGGGCGATGGAAGCCGGAGCGGGACTCTTGTTCACCAGCACCCCAACACCATCGCTGTGCAATATGGCGACTGCGGCATCTTGGGCCTGAAAAGAAACGGGCAGAATTGCGACCATGAACAGGCATACGGAATGTCGCCATCTGAACAAAAATAGGCCCCAAACCTTTCCGCACTAACTCTTGTATGAGCATAGCGTGTGGATTCGAGGGGGACTATTGGCTCGCGTGGTGCCTCGTCGAGCGTTGGCAGGAAATTTGCTACGCCGCAAGAAGTTCTAAGCGCGAGCGAAGTCGACGAATCCGTGTTGCGCGTCGGTTCGGATGAGCTTGACGCGCAACCTGTCGCCGACATCGAGGCCCTGTTCGCCTTGAGCCAGGAGTCCGTCGACGTGAGGTTGCAGAGCGCGAACGAAGGTTCCGTGGTCGGTCGCGCCCGTCACAATAGCGTCGAAGACTTCGCCGATGTGGTTCTGCATGGCCAGGGCTGCGAGCCGCTTCGACATGTCGCGTTCGACTTTCTTGGCCGCATTTTCTTTTTGCGTGCAGTTGGCGGCGATGGCCGTCAGTTCGGCGTCGGAGTAAGGATTCTTCTGGCCCGCAAGCAAGGCCTTGATCAGCCGCTGCGTCACCATATCCACGAAGCGGCGGTTGGGGGCGGTCGAATGCGTGTAGTCCTGCACGGCCAGGCCGAAGTGTCCGGGAGCAACTTCTCCGGCGCGCTCCAAGACGTACTCACCGGGACCGATGAGTTTAACCACCGCTAACGAAAGATCAGCGAAGTGATCGGGATCTGCGGCCTTGCGGCGCAGAAGGAAATCGTTGAGCGCCTTGGAATCGGGCTGGGCTGGAAGTTTCTCGTTCTTTGTGGCGGCCAGTTGCACGATGCGATCCCAGCGCTCGGGCGTGCGTACGATGCGCCGCAGAGATGAAACGTTCTGCAGGAAGCGAGCACCCACTCCATTGGCGGCGATCATGAAATCTTCGATGAGTTCCGTGGCGCGGTTTTTCTGCTGCTGCACGACATCGATCACCTGATAGTTGACAATCAGCGGCTGCAGTTCAATCGTTTGCAGGTTCAGGGCACCGTGCTGAAAACGCTTGTCCTTCAGCTTCTGCGCGACCTCATCCTGCAGTTTCAACTGGGCCTGCAGGTCGGCGGAAGCCGCGATCTTCGGGGGCGCGGGAGACTTCCCTTCCAGCCAAGCGCCGGTGGAGTTGTATTGCAGTTGCGCTTTATTGCGGACCACTGCGCGATAAAGTGCCGGGGAATTTACGACTCCGGTCGAATCGACCACAAATTCAACCACCATGCTCAGGCAATCCTGATCCTCGAGCAGAGAAGTTTTGCCGGTCGAGAGTTCCTCGGGCAGCATGGGGAAGTTGCGCACTCCGGCGTATACCGTCGTCGTCTCGCGCGCGGCATGCTGGTCAATCGCGCTCAACTTGGGGACGAACGCATCGACGTCTGCAATGCCAATCATGATCTTGACGTCGCCGTTCGAACCGGGCTGGGCGACTTCGATCTGGTCGAGGTCGCGCGAAGTGTCGTTGTCGATCGAGGACCAAAGCAAATTCCGCAGGTCGCGAATGTCGCCTCCGGCGGCGATCTGCGGCGGGTGTGCTTTCAGGTCGGCAAGTTGTTGCGGAACTTGAGCCGAGAAATCCGGCTGGAAACCGCGTTGCTGCATGATTTGTTTTGCGATGGCCTGCAGGTCGAGATGAGAGGGGTTGGCAGCTTGCATGAACTCCCTGTGCGGAAAAGTGAGATGAACTCAGGCTATCACGCGGCCTGAAGACGCGGGGGGCTGCTTCGATCCCCCAAAGCTACTGGGGCGGAGGCGCTGAACGTCGGCGTTGGTGTAAACGCGAGAAGCGTGCGGTTTGTGCGCCTTCCAGAAGGCGGCGGTGTCGCCGAGGGGCACTCCGTATCCGCGCTCGCGCAGGGACTGCGGGTCGGCGATTCCTGTGACGCCGGTGTCCATAATGCTCGCGGGCAGGGATGGTGGAAGTTCAACCGAGCTAATTTCGACCACGCTGGTCACCGGCGGACCGTAATAGATGGGGAATAGATCAGGTTGGCGGGGGAGTTCGGGATTAGCCGCGACGGGTTGATTTTCGATGACCGGCCCGATGGAGGGAAGGCTTGGGATCTCGGGCAGCGGGGCTTCCAGAGAAGCCGAGGTAGTGGCAATGGGCCGCGCGAACAACGGCGAGAAACCTGAGGTCACTAAGTATTGCGGGCCAGCGGAAAAATTCGTGTCTTGGCTTGTGACTTGGCTCGTCTCTTGAGCGGCGGAGATGCCGGTCAGAGCCATCAGCGAGCAAAACAGACAGGCGAGACGCATAAGGGCCTCCGTGAGGAGATCGTTTTTCCGGCCTTGATTATGCACCGAAAGTGGGCGAATTGCCAGGGCCATGAGGCTCCACTTCCAGCTTCTGGAGCGGGGTTCAAGGACCTTATTGAGGAAAATGGCCTGGTTAGAAAGGACGCACGACCAGGACGTACACCAGGATCACAATGCAGAGACTCAGAATCAGCAGCGACAGCTTCTCGACTTTCAAGTTGTCTCTACTCTTGCCCGTGTTGGGTTCGGCGTTCATGGTGTGATTCAGTTTGCGATAAGGTGGCCCCGCGGACAATGGCTCGACCGTGGATGGCACGGTGGTAACGTACCCAAAGTTTGCCAAACACATCGGACGCGGGAACGGTTACTTCCCAGCGCGGTGAGCCTCCGCGCACAGCCGCCTAAGGGCAATCGTTAAAGAGCTTCAGCGACCAGCCTCGAGACCTAGGGCTTGGTCGGCGCAGTCGCAGCAGTCGCAGTCGCAGATTGGGCCGGAGCTGAGGCTCGGCTGTACACAATCTTCTTGCTCCCGCCATCACAGGTACCGACGACCTTGCCGTCACCTTCTTTGTCGTCTTTTGCCACGATTTCGAGCGAGTACGTCTTCACGTTCTTGGCATCCAGCTTCTTTGCAATTTCGGCCTTCAGATCCTCACAGGGCTTGGGCGCCTGCGCGAAAGCGGACGCCGACATGACGAACAGTGCGGCCATGGTCACAAACGTTCTCATGGATTGACTCCTTGAAGTGGGACATCAGCCCCAACGGCACGATGTTTACATCCGCGCCGTTGTCAGGACCAGATTACGAACGTGTGGCGAGTGGCCGAATGGCCGAAGCCGTGCCCAAAACGGGACTCTAGCCGGCAGTTCCCAGCGCGGCGTTTTCCCTTTCCCGGCGGTTAGCACGGATGACGTAGAGCATGTACAGAACTACAGCGAGATTTCCGACGAACAAAGCGCAGCGAAAGATGGTTACACCCCGCATGAGTTCGCGTACCTCCCAGGGCAGGAGCAGAGTACCGGAAATCAGGGCCACCCACTCGGCCCAAGTACGTCCCTTCCACAACCCGTAGGACTCGGTGAAGCGCAGAGCGGCATACGCGAAGGCGAAGCGAGCCGCAGCCCACAGGCGGGCGTCGGTGATGGTGTCGGCGAAGTCGAGAAAAATCTGGGCGGAACGGCGATCGGTGTTGATGTGCAGCCGGCTAAGCAGAATTTCCGCGATCAGCCAGACATCCTTGTGCAACAGAACCAGCGCGCACAAACCCATGGCTACAACAAAAATTCCCTTGAAGAACTCGAACGCGGCCACGGCCCGGAGCACTCGCCGCTGGCGGCGGTGTGAATCAGGCTTGGTTCCAAGCGTGCTCATGAAGGCTGGCGATGACAAAAGGCAGGGTATCACGCTTGTGCGCGCCGGTGGAGTACTTCCCCGCAGTCTTCCTCGCATGGCGAACGCTGGTTCTCACCACGGTGACGGCCGTTTCTCTTCATCCCTTTTTCGCGCGGATGGCGGCTCGCAACTCGGCGACGATTTCCTGCGATGCCTTAATCGCCGCGGCGTGCTGATTCACATTGAATGAGATCGCCCCCACGCGGGCGTGACCGCCGCCCCCGTAGCGCTCGCAAATGCGGGCCAGGTTCACTTCGGGCTCCTGCGGAGCCCACGGGTTCGATCCCACGGAAACTTTCACACGGAAGCTGCTCTTGCTAAGTCCGACGCTGTAGACCGATTCCGGATGCAGGTAATAGGGAATGAATTTGTTGTAGCCCTCGAGATCGTGATCGGTGACGTCGAAGAAGATGGTCGCGTCTTTGCACTCGGTGCGCTGCTCGAGAATTCCAATAGAAAGTTCGTGACGCTTGAGCAAGGGCGGCAGCAGCGGAGCGACGAAGCGTTCTTCGAGAATCTCAGCCAACGATTTGGTGGCCAGCAGCGGAATCAGATTCGGGACGAAGCCGTGGTCGGGCGCCGATTCAATGACCATGGTCAGTTTCATCGCCGGCGCTTCCATTGCGACGGCGGTCTTGGCGTCAGGGTAAAGGGCGCCATCGATGATGTCAGTCCAGTGCACCAGATCGGCTAGGGGCGCGGGGTCGAAGCCGAAACGCTGCTGCGCGATCATCGCAATGAAGCTGGTGCAGGATTTGAAATCCGGATCGTAAAACTTGCGGTTGCTCTGGTCCTGTTCGAAATGTTCGGCGTCTGCGGGCGAGAGGAAGGCGCTCTCGTGGTGATCGAACCACCAGGTGATTTTGGGCGAACTGGAGTACTTGAAATCGACGATGGCGTTCTCTTCGCCGTCAAATTGTTTTTCGTCGAACAGCGCGCCGGCGCGGTGGACCAGGCCGGTGAATTCGAAGTCGGCGTCGCCGCGAATGCGTTCGCGATAGAAACGGGAAAACAACGCGGCGGAAGAAGCTCCGTCAAAACATTTGTCGTGATAGAAGACCCGTACTCGCAATGAATTCCCCGATCCTCAACGGAATTCCCGCCAGTCCGAAAGGCACGCAGCCAGCGTGGAATTGGGACGCGGGTAAAAGCTAATAGGATTGACAGCTTACAGGAAGAATGTCAAGGGCGGTGTGTCGCACGTGCGTGATTCTTGCGGAGGAAATCCGAAGGCAGAACCACGAAGGACACAAAATATGCCGAGGGACTTCGGTTGCAGTTCCTTCGCGTAACTTCGTGTCCTTCGTAATTAACCGATTTTCGATGCCTACATCGCGTTGGCTTGCTTTTCCGCCATGTCGCCGATCACGGGCAGCTTCCACATCTGTCCCTGGTTCGCCTTCAAAAGAAGGATGACCCAGAGGATCAAGCCCCCGAGGCCGATCAGCGGCCAAATCAAGATGGTAAGCCACCCCAAGATCGGAATGTGGGCGACAATGCTCAGCGCAATCCAGAGGACGATCCACGCGACCGCGAAAAAGAGGTTTTGGAACGAGTGGAACCGGACGAACCGGCTCTTGTTGTAGGGTTCCATGACCAGAAAAATAATCGCGGGGATGATGGTGACGTAAGCCAGCATTCCCGCTACGTTGTCGGTCATGCCTCCGGTGCTCGCGGTTGCCTGGGGTACAGGAGGCGCGGTCGCGACCCGGCCCGCGCAGGCAGCGCAAGCAGTCGTTCCGTCCGCGATCTGTGCTCCGCACACACTGCAAAATGCCATAGAGGTATCCTCCTCGGAGTCGTTGGGAGCGAAGGATGCGACTCTGCAGCCTGCGCAAGACTACTGCCAAGCGACGCTGCGGCAAAGTACCAAAAAGCCCAACGTAAAGCAATCAACAATTTCTCGCCGCAAACGAGCGCTACAGTTCCCCGGCTTGTTGCGAGGCAAAATCGCCGAGCAGCGGTAGTTTGAACATCTCTCCCTGCAAGGCCTTGACCACCAGAACCACCCAGATCACCACGGCTGCGAGCACGACCACCGTGGAGACCAGCCAGACCAGCAGCGGTCCGAGCACGGGGATGATGAAAAGAACAACACTGGCCAATTTAAGGGCAATCGCGAACAGAACCGACGCGCCCCAAAGCAACAGGCTCTGAACGGAATGGAAACGCACAAAGCGATTCTTGCTGTAGGGCTCGAGCACCAGGAACACAACAGCCGGGACGAACGTGAGGTAGGCGAGAGCGCCCGCGATGCTTTCAGGAAGAGCGCCGACCCTGCCCTGCGCGCGCGCTTCCATCAGCATGGGCTCGGCTGGTATGGGCTGGTCGAGCGCGGGTTGGTCGAGCGTGGATTGGTCGGGTGCGGCGTGGCCGGGCATTGGCCGATCAGGCATAGGCCGGCCGCAACCGGGACAGAAGCCAGCCGTTCCCGGCATCTGCGCAGCACAGTATGGGCACAAAGTCAGCGGGACATCACTCTCGATCTTAGCCTCATCCCCGGTCTTATCGCTGGTCTCATCCATTGTGGGGACCATATCAAAACGCGGGGTAGGCAGCAAATGACCGCACTTGCACATTGACGGCGAGGCAAACGGATAGTATGTTTCGTGCCAATTTCCGTGCGCTGCAGGTGCGACGTTCGACGTTTCGAAGCATTCGAATGCTTCGACCCTTGGAGGATGGGATGGCTTCATTCTGCGCCGGTTGCAGGAACCGCGTCAGCACCGGCGATAAGTTCTGCAGGGGCTGTGGAAGAACCGCATCTCCGAACTCGGCGGTAATGACCGCCAGCAGCGCGCCGCAGGCGGCGCGGATGAATCGGCGGTGATCCAGGCGGATTCGATCGGATGGGGTCAAGGTTGCATGGAGAGTGGTAGCCCTCTATAGCTCCCATATTTTTTCAGGAGGCAACGAATGTTTTGTTCTCAATGCGGCGCGAACAACACGGATACAGCGGCAGTATGCATGCAGTGCGGTCGGAGTTTGCAAGCGGCTTCTCCGCCCGTTCCTTTGCAGCCAGCTGGAGCGTTTCAACCGGGATTAGTTCAGGCGCCACCAGTCGCGGTGCAGAACTATCTGGTATTCGCGATTCTAGCCACCGTCTTGTGCTGTCTTCCTGCCGGAATTCCGGCGATCGTGTACGCCGCGCAGGTGAACGGCAAGTTACAGATGGGCGACGTGGCTGGGGCGCAACTTGCCTCCAACAACGCAAAGATGTGGTGCCTGATCTCCGCAGGGCTCGGACTCGGCGTGGGAGTCATCTACGGCGTGTTGGTCATGGTGGGGCTCTTGAGCGGCATCCACTCGAACTAGAGCAGAGGCATCTCGATGCGAGACAAACGCAGCAATCAGTACTTGACGGCGCTGTTCGGGGCGATTGTCGTGGGGGCAGTTCTGCTTGAAGTTTTCGATCCGGCCACGTCCCGCATTTTTCCGCCTTGCCCCGTGCGATACCTGACCGGATGGTATTGTCCGGGCTGTGGATCGCTCCGTGCCATTCATCAACTGCTGCATGGGAACCTTCGAGCAGCGTGGGCGCTGAATCCTCTGACCGTGGTTCTGCTGCCGTTCTTGACGTACGGGCTGGCATCTTTTTCGCTGTTCGAACTGCGCGGGCGGGAGCTTCCTCAGCCATTCCTGCGCGCGGGCTGGATTCGCGCTCTCTGCGTGGTGATCATTTTGTTTGGGATTGCCAGAAATCTCCCCGTGCCTCCGTTTGATCTGCTGGCGCCGGGGACGGCGCTGGTCCGATGAACGCACTGGAAAGGAGGAGTCGATGAGTTCGTTCTGCCTGGGCTGCGGGAATAGCATGTCCGAGGGAGAACGCTTCTGCGGAGTCTGCGGACGCGACTCGTTGGCGACATCGGCGCGGCCGGCGGTTGACCCTTCAGTCGAATTCGGGCTGGCACCGGAAACCAGCGGCAAGGCGATTTTCAGCCTTATCAGCGGACTCTTATTTATCATCCTCCCGTTCTCGCTGGCCGCCATCATCTTCGGACATTTATCTTTGTCTGAAATTCGCAAGAGCGGGGGTAGACTTGCGGGCAAAGGATTGGCGGTCGCAGGTCTGATTCTCGGCTATCTGGGAGTAGTCGCGATTGTGGGACTGATCATCTGGTCCGTGTTTTATGTGCGGCAGCGGGAGAAATCGATAGCCCAGAAAGTGAAAGTCTCGAACTTTGAGAACCCGGTAGTTTCTGCGGTGCGAAGTTTAAATACTGCTGAGATCGCCTATGCGCAGGGCCACCGGGAAGCCGGGTACACCTGTTCCCTTTCCGAACTGAAAGACGCATGGGGACTCAGCGACGACCTGGCTCAGGGCCGCCAGGATGGGTACATTTTCGAGGTAAAGGGCTGCACGGCCGCAAAGGTGAATGGACCGATTGCCAAGTATCAAATCGTGGCGTATCCGGCGGCGACTAACAAAATCGGACGGGCGGCATTCTGCTCAAATGAATCAGACCTGATCAAAGTCGCCCGCAACGGATCACCGCAGGACTGTTTGCGAGCCGGCGTCGATTTAGCGGCAACCGAGATCAATCGCCCTCAGAACTGGTCGAGGACAGCTTCCCGTTGAAATTTCTGATTGAGGCCTTAACTCTCAGAGCGGCCGGGGCGTGTGGTTCTTCTTGCTGCAGTCCTCGCAGATCCCATAAATCTGAAACGTGTGCCTAGTCGTGACGTAGTGATACTTGCGGCCGATCTCCTGCTCGAGCTGGCCGACTTCCTGAGAAAAAAATTCGACTGAACTGCCACATCCCGTGCAGACCATATGGTGATGGCTGCGCCGGTTGTACTGATGCTCATAGCGGGCGATGCCGTCGTGGAAAGCGACTTCGCTGGCCAGGCCGCACTCGGCCAGCAGCTTCAGCGTGCGGTAGACGGTGGTGTAGCCGATGCGGGCGTCTTTCTTCTGCACCAGGCGGTGAAGTTCGTCGGTGGAAAGATGGTCGCGGGTTTCGAGGAAAGCACGCAGGATGGCGTCGCGCTGGGCTGTTTGTTTGAGTCCTACGCCTTTCAAGTGCCGGTGCAGGATCTCCTGGGCTTCGCGGACCATCTGGCGGGAGATGGTGGGCTGATCATCAATGCGCTTCTGCAGCATGGTGGATGAGACAGGGTCAGGTGAAAAGATTGTTCAGGATGACATTTTGCAGGACAACAATTTGCAGGATGTCGGGTTCAGCATGTCATGTTCAGCATATCATCCGGCATCTTGAAAATGAAATTCATTTTCACCGCCCGGACGCGGCAGTCGATGGCCTGGAATACAATCGCTGAATACAATCTCTAAATACCATCTGAAGATTGCTCATGAGTACTCTCGCAGAAATCAGCACCCCTAAATCACGGCGCTCGCCGGTTACCCGCATCATCGTGTGGCTATTCCTCGCCGTTCTGCTGGTAGTCGCGGCACTGGTGGCGTACGCATATTACGTGGTGTACTCTGCTCTTCCTCAACTCGACGGGCAGGTGCAGATCCGCGGGTTGTCGGCGCCCGTCACGGTCACGCGCGACGGTCATGGAGTACCCGCGATTGAAGCCGCCACTTTCGAGGACCTTTTCTTCGCGCAGGGCTATGTCACCGCTCAGGACCGGCTTTGGCAGATGGACATGATGCGGCGCTATGCCAGCGGAGAACTCTCGGAGATTCTGGGGGAGGACACGCTGCGACTGGATCGCGAGCAGAGAATTCTGGGCCTGCGGGATGCAGCCAGGAAGGCACTGGAAATGGCCAGCCCGCGCGACCGGAGCTTCTTTGAGGCCTATACGCGCGGAGTGAACGCCTACATCGCGACTAGGGGCGACCGCCTGCCTATTGAGTTCCGCATCCTGCGCTACGCGCCGAAGCCGTGGCGGGCGGAGGATTCCGTGGTCATCGCCAATCAGATGGTCAAGGACCTCAACTATCACTATTTTTTCGACGCACTCAGCCGCGAGAAAATTCTGGCCAAACTCGGGCCGGAACTGACCGGCGACTTGTATGTGAACCGGTCGTGGCATGATCGTCCGCCCACCGTGATGCGCGAGGACTTGCAGCAGCCCGACAACAACAGCGGTACGGATGAGGATGACGACGACGATGATTCCCCCGACAACTCGGTGACCCAGGGTAAGACTCCGATGACCGATCCAGAAGGGCTTCCGGTAAACGGATCGAACGACTGGGTGGTTTCGGGCGCGCACACGGTCACCGGCAAGCCTCTGCTCTCTGATGACATGCACCTCGGCCACCAGATGCCCAATCTCTGGTACGAGGCGCACCTGCGCTCGGGCGCTCTGGATGTTGCGGGCGTGACGCTGCCGGGTATGCCGTACGTGATCGTCGGGCACAATCAGAGGATCGCGTGGGGATTCACCAACGTTGGTCCGACCGTCACGGACGCCTACATTGAAAATTTCAATACGCAGGGAGCGTACCAGACCCCGAGTGGATGGGTGCAGCCGGAACATCGCGCCGAGGTGATTCACGTCAAGGGCAAGGCGGACGTGAGTGTCGATGTGAAGATCACGCGCCACGGACCTGTAATTACGGAACTCGTTCCCGGCGAAACCCGGCCATTGGCGCTGCGATGGACGCTCTATGACGGACTGCACATTCCGTTTTTCGACGTAAATTCCGCGCAGAACTGGCAGGACTTCCGGCACGCATTTTCGCAGCTGGATGCGCCCGGACAGAACGTGGTCTACGCCGACGTGGATGGCAACATCGGATATCAGGCGACGGGCAAAGTTCCGATCCGCGCGGCCGGGGACGGCAGCCTGCCAGTAAGCGGCGCCGACAACGCGCATGAGTGGACTTCCTATATTTCGTTCGAGAAGCTGCCCAGCATTTACAACCCTCCATCGGGAATTATTGGTACCGCGAACGGAAGAATCACGCCCGAGAATTATCCGAATTCGATCAGCATGGAGTGGGAATGTCCCTGGCGCACGGAGCGCATCTATCACGTGCTGGAGTCAGGACGGCAACTCTCTGCCGCCGATATGCTTGCGTTGCAGACCGACATTCACTCGGAAGCCGAGTTGTTCGCGGCGGAACGTTTTGTGTATGCCGTGGATCACGCGGCAAAGCCTTCGGCGCGGGCGAAGCAAGCGGCGGATCTGATGCGCAGCTGGGATGGACGCATGCAGGCTTCCTCGCCGGCGCCGACCATCGCCCAAAATTCGATTCTGGAACTGAGACGGTTGCTGCTCGAACCGAAATTGGGAAACGCGCCCCCCGGCACTGCGAAGGCTGATGAAGTCCTGAGCTGGAAGACCTATTCGTGGGAGATGCGTTCGGTGTGGATGGAAAACATTCTACTGCACCGCCCGAAGCGCTGGCTGCCTGAGAAGTATCCGAATTACGACGAACTGCTGACCGCGGCCGTGGATGCGGCGGTGAGCGGTCCAGATGCGCCGAAAGATTTGGCGACGTGGCGTTGGGGCGTATTCAATGCGGTGGATATCGAGCATCCGGTCCTGGGAAAGATTCCGATAATCCGTCACTGGTCGAGCCCAGGAGTGCGAGAGCAGTCGGGCAGCGGATACACGGTGAAGGCCGTGACCCCGCGTCACGGGCCTTCGGAGCGGTTTACAGCGAACCTGGCGGACCTGGACGAGTCGACGCTGAACACTGTGACCGGTCAGGGCGGAAATTTTCTGAGCCCGTATTACATGGACCAATGGAAAGCGTGGTACGAAGGAACTACGTTTGCTCTGCCGTTCAGCACGAAGGCCGTGGACGCGGCCAAGGCGCATCGACTGATGCTGGAGCCGGCCAAGTGAGAACCAGTTACGTCACTTGCCCGAGGACAACGGGAAAGTTCGCATCGCCGTGCTCGAAGGCCACGATCACCGAGGCACCAACTTGGAGCGCGGGGCTGGATATCGTGACTAGCGCCCAGTTCGTTCGACCCTCGACGTTGACCTGCACTCGTCCCGAAACCTGAGGATCATTGTTGTTCACAATCGTGCCTCTGTACACGCCAAACAACGCCATGGTTGCTCCCTTTGTCAGGTGTGCGTTGCAGCCCCACGCTCGCTGCTGAATGCCAGCGGTGGAAATAACGCCTCGGTCACCCTAGCACTGGAATGCAGGCAACTCAAGATTAAGAGGGATGTTGCGAAGAAAAATCCGCTGGAACGCTACCGAGGTTCGTCTCGTTTTCAACAGCAGCGGCTTCAGCAACTCGTTTTTCCTGTTGGAAAAGAGACGATGGGTTGGATAGGGGAATATGGACCGACGGAGCGAACGGACAAGAAGCGGCTCTGATTGCCACGTCGGACGACTTAAGCGCCGGAATCTTCTTTAACGACAGCTCGGCGAGTTCAACCGTTCTCGTGTTAAACAACTCCAGTGGCGGGCCCTTAGGAAACGTCGCCCGCGGCTTTGGCACCGTTTTGCGCGCCGAGGGTCCAGGTGGCGCTGCGGTATCAACCAGACCGGCAGCATCGCCTGCACCGGCTAGAAAACATCGATCGACTTCACGTCGCCCACATAGCCAACGAGTTGGATCGTTCCCTGCGGAATGAAGTCGGTGATGAGCAGAATATCCTGAGTGACATCGTAGACGCGCAGGTAGCCGCCTTGGGCTACGTACTCGATGGGGCGAATCGTCATTCCCTGCAGCCCGTTAACATCGCCGTTGTCCGGAGGGATGAACACGGAGTTGTTGGCCGGATAGTAGATGGAAAGACAGCCGCGGACTTCCCCGTTAGGAAAATTGACGTTGCCGACGTTGGTGCAGTCGTGCGATCCGACGAAAAGCTGGCCGATGACGTTAAAATCCATGCGGTCGTGGAAGCCGTCGGTGATCACGGCGCTGTTGGTCACAGTTCCTGATACCACATCGATGACGTCGAGCCGTCCACAGGTGGTAGCTGCCGTGGTCTCGCCGGTGCACGCATTGTTAGTGGGTGAAGTGCCGGCAACGTAGAGTGTCGAGCCGTTGAGCAGGGCCCAGGTCGCGGCATCGACAGGGATGGTGCTGGTCACGGTAAGGCTGGGTAGGTCAAAGACCATCACGCTGGCCATGACCCCGCCGCACTGCGGACCGCAGTTCAAAATGTAGGCGGTGTTCCCGTTGACGACGGCGAAGACTGGACGGTCGAAACCGGTAACCACGGCGCATACAGTGGTAGCCGTGACGGGTTGGTTCGGGACAGCGTTTAAACAACTGGTATCGACCGGAGGCGTGACGTTGGCGGGAAACAGCACGGTCATCGAATCGGAGTCATTGCTGAAAACCAAGAGCTCGCTGCCGCCGGAGTTCGAGACCACGGTCTGCGCATTGGTGACGGCGATCGTTACGAGCTGACTGGCAGTGAAGTTCATTGATTCCACGCCGCCGACAAAGGAATATCCGGTCACAGTCGCCGAGGGGACTGCGGCATATCCAATCTGATTGGAGGTAGGAAACACCATGCTTGAGGTCGGCCCCGGAATGCGAACGTTCCCCAGAGAGGCTTCAGTGGCAGTGTTCACCAGATAGATGGAGTTACTGCTCGAATCAAAGGTCGCAGCCAGGTTCAGGGACGGCGACACCGCCATCAGGCCCGGAGAGTTCCCGGTGCTGATTCGGGGAAGCCGCGGAATCGTGTCGTTATAAGCATCAATGATAACGAGACCACCGGAGTCCCCTACTGAAGTGACTCCCTGCGACGCCAGAATTCGATCCGGCAGGCCGCTTGGTGGATTCGCGGGCTTGCTGTAACCGCAGGACAGGAAGCTCAGGTTAGTGGCCAGTCCGAGCACAGGTACGAGGATGCGTCTGCTCAGGCTTCTCTTCAGACTTCTCTGCACGCTTGTCTTCAAAAGAACAGGCTCCTAACGACATGAAAAAGGAAGATTTAATTGCGAAATCGTGGATTATAACAGACCCGGACGCTCGCTTCCGGCGCAGCCAGTTGAGTTCTTTGGCCCGTTTGAGCACGCGCCGGCGCCGAACCAGCGCGTGAACCAGATGCGCGAATCAGCCATCATCCTGTATTCTCAGAAAATAACATTATGGCATCTGACTTTCTTGCCCGGATCAAGCAGTCTCCTGTGTTGTGCGACGGCGCCATGGGCACACTGCTCTACGCCAAAGGCATCTTCATCAATCGGTCTTACGATGAACTCAATCTGTCTCAACCCGACCTGATTCGCGGGATCCACCACGAGTACCTGCAGGCCGGGGCCGAGATTATTGAAACCAATACTTTCGGTGGTAACTCTTTCCGCCTGGGCCGGCACAGTTTGGCCGACAAGGTCCGCGACGTCAACCGAGCGGGCGCGCGCCTCGCCCGGGAGGCCGCCAAAAGCTTCGATGTGTGGGTAGCGGGATCGGTTGGCCCGCTCGGAACCAGAATCGAACCTCTGGGTAAAACTTCGTTCCAGGAAGCGCGCGAGGCTTTCCGCCAACAGATCGAAACGCTAGTGGAAGGCGGGGTCGACCTGCTAATTCTGGAAACGTTCGGATACCTGGAAGAAATCCATCAGGCGATGCTCGCCGCCCGAGACGTCAGCAAGACGCTGCCCATCGTCGCGCAGGTCACCATTGACGAGGACGGCAATTGCCTTGACGGCTCCGATCCGCAGACTTTTGTATCGCGGCTCGAAGAGTGGGGAGCCGACGTGATTGGCTGCAACTGCAGCGTAGGCCCGGTCGCCATGCTGGACGCGATGGAGCGAGTGCGGGCGGCGACTTCCCTTCCCCTGGCGGCCCAGCCGAACGCCGGAATTCCGAGGTCAGTCGAGGGCAGAAACATTTATTTGTGTTCGCCAGAATATATGGCCAGTTACGCGCGCAAGTTCGTGGCGGCGGGAGTGCGGCTCGTCGGCGGATGCTGCGGAACTACCCCGGAGCACATTCGTGTGATGAAGTCAGCGCTGCGGGTTGGCGAGGCCCGAGGTAAGGCTGCTGCCGCGCATGTGGCAGGCGGCCAGCCCGCGCCGGCAACAATTGCGGCCGTGCCCCTTGAGAAGCGTTCCCTTCTAGGCGCGAAGTTGTCACGCGGCGAATTTGTCACCATGGTTGAGATTGTCCCGCCGAAAGGGATTGACGTGGCCAAGGAGGTCGAGGGCGCGCGTTTCTTGAAGTCGGTGGGCGTGGATGCAGTGAACGTTCCCGACAGCCCGCGAGCTTCGGCGCGCATGAGCAACCAGGCACTCTCTCTGCTGATCCAACGCGAAGTCGGCATCGACGCGATTCTGCATTACACCTGTCGCGATCGCAATGTGTTGTGCATTCAAAGCGATCTGCTGGGAGCGGCTGCCGTTGGCATCAAGAATCTCATCTGCATCACGGGCGATCCACCGAAGATGGGGAATTATCCAGACGCGACGGCCGTGTTCGACGTGGACGCGATCGGACTGGTCAACATTGTCCACAACCTGAACCGCGGGCTAGATCTGGGCGGAAATCCAATTGGCGCTGGGACGGGCTTCGTGATTGGCGTGGGCGCGAACCCGGGACTCACCGACATGGACGAAGAGATTCGCCGCTTTGAGTACAAGGTGCAGGCTGGGGCGGAATATGCAGTGACCCAGCCGGTCTTCGATCTTCGTCTGTTGGAAAATTTTCTAAAGCGAATTGAGCCCTGCCGGATCCCCGTGGTAGCCGGGATCTGGCCGCTGATCAGCGTGCGCAACGCGGAGTTCATGAAAAATGAGTTGCGGGTCTCGGTGCCAGACTCGATTCTGGAGCGCATGGCGCGGGCGCAAACCCCGGAGCTAGCCCGGGCGGAAGGCGTAGCCATTGCGCGAGAAATGCTGATTGCGGCCAAGCAGATGGCCCAAGGAGCTCAGATCAGCGCTCCGCAGGGGCGCTACAACCTGGCGGTAGATGTGCTGGAGGCGCTGGGAAGTAGCGCGCCGGCGAGCGCTTCCTGACGTCGGGCAGCGGCGACATTGCCTAAAGTATCCATTCGCTGGGATCAGAAAATCGTTATTCCGGGTTGGCGTCCCCCTCTGGGAATGAATGGTGCATTAATTTCGATCCACTCGATAAAAAAGAGTGGACTCCTCTTTCGAAATCCTGCATTACAATATAGGGACGGAGCGAAAATCCCGTTGCCTAAGTTTGAGGAGTGCCTCCAGCGACTGGAGCAAATTGTTCAGGAACTGGAAAAGGGACAAGTCCCTTTAGAAAAGTCTCTGACACTCTTTGAAGAGGGCATGCAACTTTCTTCGGCGTGCCGGAAAGAACTGGAACAGGCAGAAGGAAAAGTTGAGATTCTCTTAAAGAAGAACGGGAAGCTTCAAGCTGAACCATTCGAAGCGCTGACAGAAAAGTCTGTGGCACGGCGGTAAGTCGTGCGGCGTCCTGGCCGCGATTCGAGAGCTTAGATGTCTGTTGAGGCGTGGTTGTTTTCAGCCACCCCGCAGCCCTAGTCCGATGTTGACGTCCGCCGTTGACGAAGGTTGAAGATCGGGGGAATTATGGCACAAAGCGTAGTCGTTCTCGAAAGAAATCCTGGAGTGGCCAGAACGCTGGCCGGTGAACTCCGCTCTCACTTTTCCGTGCACGTAACCCGCTCCCGCGAAGAATTGCGGGAAGACGTCAACAGAACCAATCCTCAAGCCGTGGTGCTCAACCTGGAGCACTGGCTGCTGGACGATGTGGAGAGCCTGCATCGCGACTTTCCTGAATTGCCCATCGTTTGTACTCATCGCGTGCCTGACGAAGACATGTGGATGGCCGCGCTAGCGGTCGGCGCCAGCGACGTTTGCCCCGCGGACGACGTGAGCAAAGTGCTGACCTCGGTGCTACGCAACACCGCGTTTTCGCGCACGGCCGCGGCATAGATCGATTCTCTGTGGAGAGGACGCCTGCGGGCGTCCTCTTTTTTTGCAGGCATGTTTCCGGGTCTTAATTTGTAGGCATGTTTGCGGGCACGGTTTTAGATTCTCAGATCCCGTACGCAGCACCCACATCAACCGCCTTGTTATACTCACTGCTTCATGCTGAAGGAAACGCTTGAACAAGGACAGCGGCTGGCCGACGCCGCGCTCGACCGGCTCATTCCCCTGGAGACCGAGCATCCTGAGTCCATCCACAAGGCCATGCGCCACAGCGTGTTTGCCGGCGGCAAGCGCTTGCGCCCCGTGCTGTGCATGGAAGCCGGGCGCATGGTGGCCGGATCGTTGCCGGCGCGCATTGAAGAGCTGGGTGCGGCCCTCGAAATGCTGCACACTTATTCGCTGATTCACGACGATCTGCCGGCGCTCGATAATGACGATCTGCGCCGCGGGCGTCCAACGTGCCACAAAGCATTCGGCGAAGCGATCGCGATTCTGGCTGGAGACGCCCTGCAGACTCAGGCCTACGAAGTCTTGGCGCGGCTGAAATGCCCGTCCGAAGCCCGCGTGCGAATTATCGAGGAGATCGCTCACGGCACGGGAACCGTCGACGGCATGATTGGCGGGCAGGTCGTCGATCTGGAATCGGAACACATCCGGCCCACCGCGGAGATGCTGGAGTACATCCATCGCTCGAAGACGGCGGCGCTGATCACGGCGAGCCTGGTGAGCGGCGGCTTGTACGCCGGAGCGAAAGACAATCAGGTGGCGAAGCTGCGGGCTTTCGGATTGGCGATTGGCCTGGCTTTTCAAATTGTGGACGACGTGCTCGACGTGACCCAGACGTCCGAACAGCTGGGAAAAACCGCGGGGAAAGATACGGCCTCAGAGAAGGCGACCTATCCGGCGTTGTTTGGTATTGAAGCGTCCGTCGCGCGCGCGGATGCGCTGGTGAACCAGGCATTTTCTGAACTGGACAGCTTCGGCGAGCGGGCAGAGCCGCTGAAGGAACTGGCGCGGTTCTTGGTGGAGCGGAAGAAGTGAAGGAGATCTGACGTCAGACTTCAGATCTCTGTGATCCTCGGTGGCGTCTGTGGTAAAAATTAAAGACGGCGATGGAGTTCGCCACAACCGCCTGCGCTGCCGACGCGCCGCACGCTAATGACTCCTACAGAATCGAATCCACTTTTTGTAGGAGTTTTCGTCGTGAAAGATTTTCTCGCCATATCTGTCGCCGCGATTGTCGGCGCCAACCTGCGGTACCTCATCAGCCGTCTCGCCGCCAGAGAGTTTGGCCCAGTCTTCCCTTTCGGAACACTCGCCATCAACATTGTGGGCAGCTTCATCGTGGGTTTTTTCGTCATCTGGACCACGGAGCGCGTGCTGATTGATCCGCGCTGGCGGCTGCTGGTGGTGATCGGATTCTGCGGATCGTTCACCACATTTTCCAGCTACGCGTTCGAGACCATGTCGTACTTCGAGCACGGCCAGTGGACACTGATGCTGACCAACGTCCTCAGCAATAACCTGCTTTGCCTGGGCGGCGCCCTGGCCGGTATGGCGCTGGCGCGGGCGCTATGACCGCGATCACGCCTCCAACCCTTGAAACTCCGCGTCTGAAGTTGCGTCCTTATACCGAGGCTGATATTGCGGAACTGCGGCCTCTCATTGGCACGCGGGAGGTTGCGGCCACTACGTTGCGCATTGCGCATCCGTACACCGAACAGGATGCCCGAGATTTTCTCAAGCTCGCGCTGGAACCGGGCCGGCTCTGGCTGGCAACGACGCTCCGCAGCGACGGCCGCCAAATCGGTGGCATCGGCTTGCGTGTTGACGACCAGCATCAGCACGCCGAACTCGGCTACTGGTTGGGCTTGCCATATTGGGGACAGGGCTACGCCACGGAAGCGGCGCGGGAAATGCTACGGTACGGATTTGAGGATTTGAAACTGCACCGAATTTTTGCCTCGCATTTCAAACACAATCCCGTCTCCGGACGGATTCTTGTAAAGTTAGGCATGCGCTACGAAGGTTGCCAGCGCGAACACCTCCGCAAGTGGGACCGGTTTGTGGATTCGGAGTTGTACGGGATTCTGCGACAGGAATGGCAGGTTTCCAGCGAGGTTCGCGAGTAAAATGCCAGATGCAATGGCTGTACAAGTGACCATCTACTTGAACGAAGCCGACCAGTGGCACCACCGGCCACTGCACATGGAGATTCTCAACTACTTGCGCAAGGAGAATGTCTATGCGGCGACCGCGGTTCATTGCGTGGCGGGATTTCTGGGACGGCAGCGGGTGGAGACTTCGCATCTGGTCGAGGCCGGGGGAAAATTGCCGGTAATCATTATTTTTGTCGACACCGACGAGCATGTGAACCGCGTGCTGCCCACGCTGAAAGAAATGGCGGTGTACCGGCTGATCGTGCGCGAGAACGTGGTGCTGGAGCAGGGGAACCTCGACTGACATGTCGTCCGCTACGCACAGCGCCTCTACCGACGCCGAATCTGTGGACCTGCTGGCCATTGCCGCGCACCGCGACGACGTTGAGCAGACTTGCGGCGGCACGCTGTTGAAGGCCGCGAAGTGCGGGCAGCGCACCGGTATTCTCGATCTGACGCAGGGAGAGATGGGCACGCGCGGCACGGCAGAAGACCGCGCACGCGAAGCCGACGACGCCGCCAAGATTCTGGGCGTGAGTTGGCGTCGGGCGCTCGACATCCCTGACGGTCGGGTCGAGAACACGTGGGAGAACCGGCTCAAGGTCGCCAGCGTGATTCGCGAAACGCGGCCGCAGGTGATCATTCTGCCCTACTGGAAGGGACGGCATCCCGACCATTACACAGCATCCGTGTTGGGATATGAGGCTTGCTTTCTGGCCGGACTAGCGAAGCTGGATTGTAGTGTCGCGCCTACGCCACTAAGGGCGGGACGCCCTCAGGACGGCCGGCAAGATGCCGGCGCTACAAACCTGGCTCCTCATCGCCCATTCAAGATCCTCTACGCTACGCTCTATTACGATATTCGGCCGACTTTTGTGGTCGACATCAGCGAGCAGTTCGAAGGAAAATTCGCGTCCATCCTCGCCTACAAATCGCAATTCAGCGACCAGGCAGCGGGCAAAGATCTGTTTCCGGCCCACGACGAGATTCGTGCCCGGATCGATGCCATGGCGCGCTTCTACGGCATGCTCGGCGGCGTGACCCATGCCGAGCCGTTCCTGCAAAAGGAAGTTGGCCTGGTTGAGGATCTGTTGGCGATTCCAGTGAAATCCATTTAGCATTACCGGACCATCATTACCGCACTATCGCGAAGGAGAACTCGAAAATGAGTCGTTCTGTTTTCACTTTTATCGCCGCCTTGGCGATGGCCGCCTCCGCTGCAGCGCAAGCTGGAACCTGGCAGATCGATCCCAATCACACTGCGGCACAGTTCGCGGTCCGGCATCTGGGCGTATCCACAGTGCGAGGCGCGTTTACGAAAGTGTCGGGATCGGCAACCTATGATCCTTCCGACCTGTCGAAAACCTCTCTCGAGGCGACCATTGACGCCACCTCCGTGGATACGCGCGTGGAGATGCGCGACAACGATTTGCGCAGCCCGCGCTTTTTCGACGTGCAGAAGTATCCGACGATTACGTTTCATTCGAAACAAACAAAAGTGGCGGGCCCAGGGAAACTGCTGATTACCGGCGACCTCACGATTCGCGGCGTGACCAAGGAAGTTGTGCTCGATGTCGACGGTCCGACAACGCCGATTAAAGATCCCATTGGCAAAGGGCAGCGCACGGGCGCGTCGGCAACGACCAAAGTCAACCGGCAGGATTTCGGTGTGAGTGCACTGCCGGGCGCTATTGGCGATGAGATTACCATCACGATTGACACGGAACTGATTCAGGCGCCGAAGTAGCGCGCAACTGCTTCATTCCCCTTTTATGAGAGAAGTTACTGCATTCCTTCTGGCCGGGAGTTCAGATATGACTACGCGCACGCTGTTTTGTGTTTTGTGGATGGTGGCAACAACCGTGTTTCTTGCTGGATGCGGCGGATCGCCTGCACCCTACGCCATGGTCGCTATCTCCCCTACGCAAGTAGCCTTGGCCTCCGCCGGTCAGACGCCACAGACCCAGCAGTTTACCGCCACTGTAACCGGCAACGTGAAAGATCTCACTGTCACGTGGAGCGTGGATACCATTGCTGACGGCAATGCAACCGTCGGAACCATAAGCGCCAGCGGACTCTATACTCCGCCGGCCACGGGTGGTGGCACGCACACGATCACCGCGACCAGCGTTGCGCTGTCGTCGGCCTCGGCCTCGGCCAACGTCGCAGTGACTGACCTGCTGGGCGTGTTCACTTACCACAACGACCTGTCGCGCGACGGCGCCAACACTCAGGAATATGAACTGTCCCCCGCGATGATGACCACGGCCACGTTCGGAAAGCTCTTCTCGTGTCCTGTCGACGGTGCGGTTTACACCCAGCCGCTCTGGGTGCCCGGAGTAACAATTAACGGCGACGTCCACAACGTGATCTACGTGGCCACGCAGCATGACAGTGCATTCGCTTTCGACGCTGACACTAATCCTTGCGTGCAGCTCTGGCAGGCATCCCTGCTGGATTCGGCGCACGGCGCAACCGCAGGCGAGACACCAGTGGCCTGGAATGACGTGGGGAATTGCTTCGGCGACATCTATCCAGAAGTCGGCGTTACCGGAACGCCAGTGATTGATCCGACCACGAATACGATTTATTTAGTCAGCGCTTCGGAAAGCAATCCCACGAATCCGGGAAGCTGTTCCTCCTCGACGGCGACGTTCTATCACCGGCTTCACGCCCTGGACATCACTACTGGGAACGAGAAGTTCAATGCGCCCGTGACCATTGCTGCGACTGTGCCGGGAACAGGCGACGGATCCTCCGGCGGCATGGTGAGTTTCACGTCGCAGTTGCACCACAACCGGTCGGGGCTGGCGCTGGCGGGCGGAACTGTTTATGTCGCGTTCGCCGCGCACGAAGATGCCACGCCTTATCACGGATGGCTGTTCGGTTACAGCACGGCTTCGTCCGATTTGAGGGTAACGCCCAGCGTTTTCAATACCACGCCGAACGCAGTTGGAGGCCAGAATGGCGGAGCGGATGGCGGAATTTGGGGCGCAGGTGGCGCTCCCGCTGTAGACAGTTTAGGAAACATTTATGTCGCTACAGGAAACGGAGTCTTTGACCAGGGCAGTGGGATGTCTCTACAGGGCGATTACGGCGACAGCGTTCTGAATCTCAGTCCCCCAGCCGCGCCCAGTGCGTCCATGCAAGTGAATGGCTGGTTCAGTCCCGACGACGAGTACAACCTGGAGGGGAGTGATGTCGACCTCGGTTCAGGCGCCCCGGTACTTCTCCCCGATCAAACGATGGGACCACCACATCTGCTCGTCCAACTCGGTAAGGATGGCGTCATCTATTTGATCAACCGCGACAGCATGGGCGCTTTCAATGCATCCACCAACCAGGTCGTGCAATACTTCCAGGCCACGAGTGGGTTCTGGGGCACGCCCGCCTTCTGGCAAAACAATCTGTATTTTGCCGGCGCGGGCGACGCGCTGCGGCAATTAACCTTCGACCCGAGCACTGAATTCAACACGACCTCTTCGTCGCAGTCGAACATCGCGTTCGGCTTCCCTGACGTTTCACCCTCGGTATCCTCACAAGGAAGTTCCAATGGAATCGTTTGGGCTATTGACGCGGGCCTGTACGGCTACGCCAGCCCTAACGCACCGCCGGTCAATGGTCAACCCGTAAACTGCTATCCCGCGCCTGTGCCTGCTGCCTGTACGGGCCCAGCCGTGCTCCACGCTTACAATGCGACCAATCTGGCCATCGAATATTGGAACAGCTCGATTGCGGGCAGTCGCGATCAGGCGGGAAACGCAGTGAAATTCGTTCCGCCGACCATCGCCAACGGCAAGGTCTACGTGAGCACGCGGACCGAGATCGATGTCTACGGATTGCTGCCTCAGAACTAAGCGAATCGTTTTCTAAAGGCTCCAGCCGGTCGCAACCGGAGCCCCAGAAAATTTCCGCTTAGAAGATCTTGGTGAATAGCCAGAACAACGACCCCGACAGCATCATTGCAACCGGAAGAGTCAGCACCCAGGCCAGAGCCAGGTTGCGCACCGTGCTCATCTGAATGCCCGAGTGATTCGCGGCCATGGTTCCGGCCACGCCCGAGGACAGCACATGAGTGGTGCTGACCGGCAGACCAAATCCGTCAGCGGCGCCAATCGTCAACATCGCAGTGATTTCCGCAGCCGCTCCCTGCGCGTAGGTGAGATGTTCTTTGCCGATTTTCTCGCCCACCGTCACCACAATGCGCTTCCAGCCGATCATGGTTCCCAAGCCTAGAGCCATCGCCACCGCAACCTTCACCCAAGTGGGAATGAAGCGGGTGGAACGATCAACGTGCTTTTTATAGTTGGCCAACACTGCAGCATCTTCGGGCGAGAATTTCGGCTGACCGCTCTTCGCCGTGAGCCGCAGCGCTTCGCTCACCAGATACAGATCGTTTCGGAAGTTACGCACCCGGTCATTGGGAACGTTTTTCAACTCTTTGTAGATCGCGGTTTCGTTGCCGATGTCATTTACCAAAGTCCGCATCGCCAGCATGGTGTTGGCGTTGAACTGCTTAGTGCGGATGTATTCAGTCACGTCATCGCGGGCGTCACCAATCACGGCGCTCGGCTGTACGTAGTGGTCCAGCGCCTGCGCGGCCTGCTGGGAGACCGCAATGAAATCCTGCGACTCCTGATACGTAACCGCGTGGTTTAAGGCGTAGGCCGTCGGCACCGTGCCGATCAGAATGAGCATGATTAACCCCATGCCCTTCTGTCCATCGTTGGAGCCGTGAAAGAAACTCACGCCGGTGCAGGTAAGAATCAGCAGGCAGCGAATGTAAAACGGCGGCGGGGCTTCGCCTTCGGGAGCGGTGTAGAGTTTCGGGTCTTTAATCAGCGCCTTGGCCGCCAACAACATGAGCGCCGCTACTCCGAATCCAACCAGCGGAGAAAGCAGCAGAGACTCGCCGATGCCGAGGGCTTGCGTCCAGTCGACGCCCGAGGTGCCGGACCTCCCCGCCATCATCTGATTGGCAATGCCCACCCCGATGACCGAACCGATCAGCGTGTGCGAACTGGAAGCGGGCAGGCCGAACCACCACGTGCCCAGATTCCAGATGATCGCGGCGACGAGCAGCGCGAAGACCATGGCGAATCCAGCCTTGCTGCCCACCTGCAAAATCAGCTCCACCGGAAGCAGCGAGACAATGGCAAACGCAACCGCCCCACCGGAAACCATGACCCCGGCAAAGTTCCAGAAGCCCGACCACACCACCGCCACGTGCGGCTCCAGAGAATGGGTATAAATAACGGTCGCGACCGCGTTGGCGGTGTCGTGGAATCCGTTCACAAACTCAAAGCCGAGCGCCACCAGCAGGGCGATCCCGAGCAGGACGTAAGGCATGACCGATTCGTTGTGAATCGTCGAGAGATCGTTGAACAGGTGCGATCCCGCATAAGCAAAGCCGATGATCAAGACGACACCGAAAACGAGCATGCCGATCTTGGCTGTCTTGCCGGGCGAAGAGTTCGAGAGCTTGGAGTCAAGGACGGTGGATGGGGCAGCCATGGTTATCCTTTGTGATTGCGAGGAAGCCGGAATTTAGAACCCACTGGAATTGAGGGAACTATAGTGAAGGAATGTTACGGACGTGTTAAAAGCGGTGGTTGAATTTCCGCGTCGCCATAGCGCAAGCCCTATCGCTTAACGGCGACCGCCAACCCGTCGCGAATCGGCAGAATCGTAGTGTAGAACTCCTTCGCATCGTAGAGTTTGCGATTGAACTCCAGGATGGCCTTGGTGCTCGCATCGGTCGGATTTTTTTCCGCGACGCGTCCGCTCCAGAGCACGTTGTCGGTGACAAATAGTCCACCCTTGCGCAGGCGCGGCGCCACCAGGCGCAGGACGCGCGGATAATCTTCTTTGTCGACGTCATTGAAGATAATGTCGAATTCCTGCTTCTGCTCCGATAAGAATTCCAGCGCGTCGCCCGTGTGCAGCGTGATGCGATTCGAGACTCCGGCGCGCTTGAAATATCCGCGGGCGCGCTCGGCGTTCTTGGAATCGCCGTCGGTATAGATGACGCGTCCCTGCTCGCCTACCGCCTGAGCCCACCAGACCGTCGAATATCCGATGGCCGAGCCCAGTTCGAACACCGTGCGGGCTTGGATCATCAAGGCCAGTTGCTGCAGAACCCGCGCCACGGCCGGGCCCACGATGGGCACGTTGTGCGCGGTGGCATACTCCTCCATCTCGGCCAGCACCTCGTCGCGCTTGGGCAGCATGGAATAGAGGTAGTCATCGACTGGCCCTGCAGTGGTGAAGTTGTAATGTCGCCAACTGGCGCGGTTATCTTTCTTCTTGCTCTGAGTCACAGACTTACCTTTCGAATTCGTTGTCTTCCACCGGATATTACTCGATCGTGACCCCCGGCTTCATTTCGAATACTTCGACGCCGGGGACAAGTTTGCTCAATGCGCTGGGAGTTCCAGTCAGCGCTGGAAAGGTCCCAAAATGCATGGGGATCACGGTCTTCGGCTTCAGAAGGTTGATCGCGTAGGCGGCTTCGCGTGGTCCCATGGTGAACAGATCGCCCACAGGTAGCATCACGATCTCTGGCGCGTACAGCTCGCGGATAATCGCCATATCTCCGAACACGTTGGTGTCGCCGGTGTGGTATATCTTCACTCCGTTTTCAAACTCGACGACGTAGCCGCAGGCCTCGCCGCCGTAGATGATCTCGTCGCCGTCCTGAATGCCGCACGAGTGATCGGCGTGGACCATGGTCACTTTAATATCGCCGACAGTTTGTGTTCCCCCCTTGTTCATGGGAGAAATCTGTTTGGCGCCTTTTTTCGCGAGCCACACGCAGAGTTCGTAAATCCCCACCACCACCGGGTTATGCTGTTTGACCACTTCGACTGCATCGCCGATGTGGTCTCCGTGACCGTGGGTGCAGAGCAGGATGTCGGCCTTCTTCACTTTCTTGTCGGCCTCGGGGCACATGGGATTGCCCATAATCCATGGATCGATGAAGACAGTCTTTCCACCCGGAGTTTCGATGCGAAACGTCGCGTGACCGAGCCAGGTGAGTTTGATGCCGTTCAGATTCATGTTGCTCATGGTGAATGCGGCCAGCTCCTTTTCCATTAATCAGCAACCTAGTTTATTATCAAACGCCATGGCAGAACTCAAGGTGCTGATTTCTCGGCAGGAAATCGCCAAACGCGTGGCTGAGTTGGGCGAGCAGATTACGAAAGACTTCGCCGGTCAGTCCATCATTTTTGTCGGAGTGCTCAAGGGCGCGACGATTTTTCTGGCCGATCTGACCCGGCAAGTGCATCTCGACTCTACCTTCGACTTCATAGGGGTTTCAAGTTATGGCAATCGCCCCAGCCCCGCCAGCGAACTGAAGAGCGGATGGGATTCGACGGGCGAAGTCCGGCTGCTGAAAGATGTGGATCAATCCATCAAGGACAAGAACATCATCCTGGTGGAAGACATCCTGGATACGGGCCTGACGATGACATATCTGAAAAAAATGCTGTTGGCGCGTCAGCCCAAGTCTTTAAAAGTGGCGGCGCTGCTCGACAAGCCGTCGCGGCGCAAGCTCCCGCTAGAGGGTGATTATGTCGGGTTCAAGATTCCCGACGAATTTGTCGTCGGCTTCGGCCTCGATTACGCCGAGAAGTATCGCAATCTCGCCGACATTTGCGTTGTCCCGAGAGAATAATAACGGTCGTCGTGCCGCGCCGAACGCGGCTGCTGTCCTACGGCGCTATCATACCGGCTGTTATCATACGAACGATGGGTTCTGTCCTTTCCAAGCCGGATCGCTTGCCGGTCGAGTCGTTGCTCTTGGACGTCGCCGACGTCCTCGCCACTTCACTCGATCTGGATACGACCGTGCGCCGCGTGGCCGAGGTTGTCCGCAAGGTCATCGATTACGAAATCTTCGCCATTCTTTTGCTGAACGAAAAAACGCAGGAACTGCGCTTTCGATTTCAGGTGGGATATCCGTCGGAATTTGCCGAGCGCAGCCGCATCAAGGTTGGCGAAGGAGTCACCGGGCAGGCGGCGCAATTGCTGCATGCAGTCCTGATTGAAGATGTAACCAAAGATCCACGTTATATCGAGGGCGTTCCCAATGTGCGTTCGGAACTCGCCGTCCCGCTGATTACCAAGAACCGCGTCATCGGCGTAATCGACATCGAGGCTCGCGAACCCGGCTACTTCACGGAGGAGCACGTGAATGTGCTGACGCTGGTGGCTTCGCGCATGGCGGCCGGTATCGAGAACGCGCAGCTCTACACCCGAACGACCAAGCAAGCGCGGATTCTGCTGCTGCTCAACGAAATCGCGCGGGAACTCACTTCCATTCTGAACCTGGACGAACTGCTCGGCCGGATCGCCGAACTGGTGCGTCGCCTGATCGATTACCAGATGTTCAGCATTCTTTTGCTGGATTCTTCCGGAGAGAAGCTGCAGCATCGTTTTTCTCTTCGCTTTAATGAGAATATTCATCTGAAGCATGAGATCCCGCTGGGACGAGGCTTGGTAGGCGCTGCGGCCGAGAGCAAGCAGGCAGTGCTTGTTCCCGACGTAAGCAAAGATTCGCGCTACATTGAGGCCAATCCTGAAACACGGTCTGAGCTGGTCGTGCCCCTCATCTACAAAGGGAAAGTAATCGGCGTGCTCGACCTGGAACACACGCGGCGCGGATTTTTTACCGAAGAGCACCAGCGCACCATGACCACGCTGGCCGCGCAAATTGCGATTGCCGTGGAAAACGCCCGCCTGTACGAAGAGATCGAGCGGCAGGAGCGGCGACTGGAGCGCGATTTGGCCCTGGCGCGCGAGCTGCAAGGACGGTTGCTGCCGCAATCCAGTCCGAAGCTGGCTCACCTGGAAGTGGCCGCGAAATTTGTACCGGCCCGCGCCATCGGGGGCGACCTATACGACTTTATCCCCTACTCGATGTCCCGGCTGGGCATTGCGATCGGCGATGTCAGCGGAAAAGGCGCGCCGGCGGCCATCTACGCAGCGTTGGTGAGCGGAATCATTCGCTCGCATGCTCCGATTGAACCTGGCTCGGCCGAAATGCTTTCGGCTGTGAATCTGTCGCTCGCCGAACGTCGCATCGAGGCGCAATTTGTATCGATCATTTACGCGGTCTGGGATGACGAGCACCGCACCTTGACGGTGGCGAACTCCGGCCTGCCTCGCCCGATTTTTGTGCACAACGGCAAGAACGAAGTGATCGAAGCGACCGGCTTGCCCCTCGGTCTGTTCGACGAAGCCGACTACGACGAATTCAAATTTCGCATGAAGCCCGGAGACATGTTCGTATTCTTCAGCGATGGCATTCTTGACGCGCGCAACCGCAAGGGTGAACTGTTCGGGCGTAGCCGGGTCGAACAAATCGTCTCCGAATGTTCAGGAAAGTCAGCGAACTGCGTGGTCGATTCGCTCTTCAAGGCCGCGGCCGAACATTCGGCGGGCGTGGAAACCTTCGACGATCAGACGGTCGTGGCCATCCGTGCAACCGGCGGCGCGCACACTCCTCACAAAAAGAAATGACCTCGCGCAGTCAGAGCCCGGCCCTGCGTCCTCCAGGATTTGTCTATCGAGAGACGAAGCGTGGCATCCTGCGCCGGCCGGGACCGTCAATCCTGCACTGCGAAGACGTATCCCTGCAGGCGTTAGCTGAGCAGTACGGTACACCCCTCTACGTTTATTCGGTGGCGATGATCCGCGAGCGTTACGAGGCATTCGATGCGGCGTTTCGCGACCAGCCACACACCATCTGCTACTCGGTGAAGGCGAATTCGAATCTAACCCTACTGCGCCTGCTAGCTAAAAAGGGCTGCGGGTTCGATGCAGTTTCCGGTGGGGAACTGGAACGTGTGCTCGCCGCAGACCGCAAGGCCGCGAAAAAAGTTGTGTTCTCGGGCGTGGGCAAAACGCGCGAAGAACTAACGGCGGCGTTAAAGGCCGGTATCCTGCTCTTCAACGTGGAAAGCGAGTCGGAGTTGTGGGCCCTGGCGGAGTGCGCCGGCCGCCTGCGCAAGACTGCTCCGCTGGCGCTACGCGTGAATCCTGACGTCGCCGCCGTGACCCATCCTTACATTTCCACAGGCTTGCGCAAGCACAAATTCGGCGTGCCCATCGGCGAAGCACGCGCACTGTATGCCAAAGCGTCGGGCGCGCGGTATCTCAAGGTGCGGGGCGTGAGCGTTCACATCGGCTCGCAGATTACGGATGTGGCCCCTTTCGGTGAAGCTATGGAACGCGTTGCCGATCTGGTCCGCGAACTGCGCGGAGATGGCCACCGCATCGACTACATCGATGCCGGTGGAGGGTTGGGAATCGCCTACGAAAAAACGAATGGGATCGAGTTCTCCGCCAATGTGGCGGCGTATGCGCGAGCGCTCGCCGCGCCTCTCCGCGATCTGGACGTGCGATTGTTACTGGAGCCGGGGCGGTCGATCGTTGGGCCCGCAGGTGTTTTGGTGACGTCGGTGATCTATCGCAAAGAAAATGACAGCAGGCGATTTCTGGTGGTCGATGCCGCGATGAACGACCTGATCCGGCCCGCGCTCTACGGCGCCTACCATGAGATCGTCCCGGTAACGCTGCGCCAGGTCTCGCCGACGAACGCCGAGGTCACGAAACGCGAAATAACCGACGTCGTCGGTCCAATATGCGAGACCGGAGATTTTTTTGCACGCGATCGCGAGTTGCCGGTCGTGGCCGAGGGAGACCAGCTCGCGATTCTCGATGCCGGAGCCTACGGAATGGTGCTGTCGTCAAACTACAACACGCGTCCGCGCCCAGCGGAAGTGCTGGTTGCAGGCAAGTCGGCCAAGGTCATCCGGCGGCGAGAGAGAGTTGCTGATTTGCTGCGCTCCGAGATGTAAGCGTCGATTGGCTGAACCTCAAGCGTGGACCCTCAGCCGCCTGCCTAGATCTGCTGCTCTCCCCACTTCAACTTGGTGCGCAACACTTGAAAAAAGTCTGCTCCGGTGCGGAACAGCTTGACCTGGTGCTCGGAGCAACGGCAGCGGACGCGATCCCCGTCGCAGAGATCAAGGCCGCGTTGGCCGTCCAGGCTCAAATAGGCGAGTTCTTCTTCGCTTCGCAACACAATTTCGATCTCCACGGAATCCGGCACGACTAGCGGGCGGTGAGTCAGCGAATGGGGCGCGACCGGCGTAATCACCAAACCTTCGACTGTCGGCATGAGCACGGGTCCGCCAGCGGAAAGCGAGTAAGCAGTCGAGCCGGTTGGCGTGGCTACGATCATGCCGTCCGCCCGATAGCTCGAAACGAACACCTTGTCGATGTATAGGTCGTAGGTGTTGAGGCGGGCAAGCGCGGTCTTATTCACCACAGCATCGTTGAAGACCAGGTAGCTGCCGCGAACGGAATCTCCACGCAACAGCTGAACCTGCATCAGCGAACGATGCTCGACCGCAGCGTGCCCCTGAGCGATCGCTTCAAGCATCGGATACAACGATTCCATGGGCACTTCCGTCAAAAAACCAAGCGACCCCAGGTTGACACCCAACAGCGGAACATCGACCGCGGCCGTGGCCCTCGCAGCAGACAGGAGCGTTCCATCTCCACCCAGCACCACGACAAGATCGAGCACACGCGAAGCCATTTCCATCCGGGCCACGACTTGCTGACCAGAGGTGTATGCCGCTGTCTCGTCGTCGACAATGACTTTATAGCCGTGCTCGCCAAGCCACATGAAAAGTCCGGGAAGAATCTGCGCGACCAGCGGACGATTCGGCCGCGCAATGACGGCGGCGGTCTTCTGGGAGGATGCTTGCGGGCTGGCCATGGGCAAAAGGAGATTGTACAGAAATTCGGGAACTTAACCACAGAGGGAACAGAGGAGCACGCCGAGCTAAAATCGGCCGTAGAGCAGAAACTCGCGATTGCCTTCGGCGCCGAGGATGGGCGATTCGATCACGTCTGTCTTCACGGCACCCTGACTTTGCAGCGCGGTTCTGACCTTCTCCACGGCTGCGAGCTGTGCGGGCTCGTCGCGCACAATGCCCCCCTTCCCCACGTGTTCCCTGCCGACTTCAAACTGAGGCTTCACCAGCACGACGATTTGTCGTCTGCGACGTTCGTCCGGCGATGCCGGAAAACCGGCGCCAATCACGGCAGGAAGAACCAGAGTTGCAGAGATGAAAGAAACGTCCATCACGATGATATCCACAGAGACCCCGATGGTGTCGCTTTGCAGGTAGCGCGCGTTCGTTTTTTCGAGAGGCCGCACGCGCGCATCCTGACGGAGGCGGAAGTCCATTTGGCCGTAGCCAGTGTCGACCGCGATGACCTGCGCGGCGCCGCACTGAAGCAGGCAATCGGTGAACCCTCCGGTCGAGGCCCCAACGTCCAGACATACCTTCCCGCTGACTGCGATGTTCCAGTGTTCGAGGGCGCGTTCCAACTTCAATCCGCCCCGGCTGACGTACTTGAGGTCCTCGCCTAGCAACCTTATGACGCTCTCCGCAGAAACTTGCGCCCCGGCCTTCTCGACTTTCTGATCGTCCACCAGAACCTTGCCCGCAAGAATCAGCGCGTGCGCCCGCTCACGTGAGGCAGCCAGAGCACGATCCACAAGAAGCTTGTCGAGTCGAATTTTCAAGAAATTATTCGCCGCCAGTTGTACCACGAAAGTGCCAGCACTCGCCCTAGTGCAAAGTGCTGAAGCGCCTCTTTGGTGAATCACTTACGAAGCTACAGCGGCCCTTTTCCACAGCATTTTGCACGAACATGTTGAAAACTTCGGTGCGCAGAATGCCTTCATTTTATCCAGCACAGACAAAAGCCGCCCGAAACGAGGGCGGCTTGCCGATGTCCAGGTGGTTGGAGAACTATCCCGCAACTTCTTCCAGCAGTTTCTGATCGATGTCGAAGTTCGAGTGCACATTCTGCACGTCGTCGTGTTCTTCGAACGCTTCCATCAGCCGAATCATGGTGTTGGCCGCGGCGCCTTCCAGTTTGATGTAGTTCTGCGGAATCATGGTGACGCTTGCGGATACAGGCTCAATGCCGGCTTTCTTCACCGCTTCCAGAACAGCTTCGTATGCAGAAGTAGGCGTCAGGATTTCCCAGTTCTCGCCATCATCGTTCAGATCTTCGCCACCCGATTCGAGAACGATGTTCATCAGGTCGTCCTCTTTCGCAGCCGCCTTCGCAATAACAATATCGCCCTTTTTGTGGAACATCCACGAAACCGCGCCGGCTTCGGCCATGTTGCCGCCGTTTTTCCCGAAGACGTGACGGATTTCGCTGACCGTGCGGTTGCGATTGTCGGTATTGATGTCAAGCAGAACCGCGACTCCGCCGGGCCCATAGCCTTCGAGCGAGAACTCTTCATAGGTGGCGCCAGGCAGTTCACCGGTGCCGCGTTGGATGGCCCGCTTTATGTTATCTGCAGGCATATTCTCGGCTTTAGCTGCGAGAATGGCACCGCGCAGCCGCGGGTTGGAATCAGGATCGCCGCCGCCGTTCTTCGCCGCAATGCTGATTTCCTTAATGAGACGGGTAAAGATCTTGCCGCGCTTGGCGTCGAGCGCGCCCTTCTTGTGCTTGATTGTGGCCCATTTTGAGTGGCCGGACATGGTTCGACCTCGTGTTTAAAGATCTCTGTTTAAAGAGCTACGGATAGCGCAGGATTCGCCTTCAGAGGAGATCACAAATTGCCTCGATTCGTATGCAGGCGAATTGAAATTATAGCATGAGTCCGACGGCGGAAGCCGTCAGGGTTTCGGGGGGGTGACACTCGGGAGCTTCACCGCAGGAGGCTTGACGCTGGGCGGCTTAACATTAGGCGGCTTAATCGTATAGCCCGCCGGAATCTGAAATACCGACGGGGGGTGCTCCGCTGTTAACGTGGGTTTACAGTAAGTCGTCAGTTCGCCCGAAGGCGTGGTCACTTTCGTAAGCACTGGAGTTTTCAACTTCACGCTGGTCCACATCTCGGTTACGCTCGGCGGTTTCGGCGCCCCTGGCGTTCCCGGAGCCTTAGGAGCTTCCGGCGCTCCTGGCATCTTTACGCCGGGCATTTTTAGGCCCGGCATCTTCAGCGCAGCCATCTTCAAAGCGGGCATTTTTGCAGCCGGCATTGCTGGCATCGCAGGCATCGGCGGTTTGGGAGGCGTTGCTGGCGTCGGCATCGTAAAGCGCTTCCCCTCAACCTCGTGACCATCGATCATCGACTTACCCAGATCCTGCACATGCACCGACGGAGGAGCCGGCGCAGCTGGAGCTCCCGGCGCACCCGGCATAGAAGCAGCCCCCGGCGGACTCATCGGAATGATGCTCGCCTCTTTCTTCAGGTGATCGAGCACGATCGTGTGCTGCGAGGCTGGATCGGAAATGACGCTGGTCTGCGGCAGATCAATACGCGTCTTGCCGTCACTCGAACGCCACATGCGCGAGGCAGACTGGGTCGGAGCTCCTCCCCCGGCGGGTTGCATCTTTGAGGCGCACTCGGAACACGAGGGCGGCGCAGGCGGCGGTGTTGGCAGGTTCTGGCCCACAGCGGCCACATTTTAGCACGCTGCTAACCGCCCTTGAGCCCACTTTATGGGCAGGTTCAGAACTGGCTCAGTGCTATTGACTGGGAAGGCCTTCACCCCTAACATGCCATGCAACGCGCGCCCTTGTTTCTAAATTATGACTGGCCAGCTTGTAGGGCATTACCGGGTCCTCGAGAAGATCGGTGCCGGAGGGATGGGCGAAGTCTTTCGCGCGCGCGACGAAAGGCTGGGGCGCGACGTTGCGCTGAAGCTGATCCGGCCCGCTTCCAGCGATAATCCTGACCATCTGCGCCGCTTTGAGCAGGAAGCGCGCGCCGCAGCCGCGCTGAATCATCCCAACATTCTCGCCATCTATGACGTCGGGTTTGAAGGCACGGTGCCTTATATCGTTTCAGAACTGCTGGAGGGCAGGAACCTGCGGCAGCGTCTGTGCGAAGGCGCCATTCCCATGCGTGAGGCCGCAGATTACGCTCTGCAGATCGCCCAGGGGCTGACCGCCGCGCATGATCGGCTGATTGTTCATCGCGACCTGAAGCCGGAAAATCTCTTTTTGACGAACGACGGCCGCGTCAAGATTCTGGACTTCGGCGTAGCCAAGCTGCAGGCACCGGTCGAGGACAATCGCACAATCGAAAGCATGACGACGGTGACCAAGCATGGAAGCATGATCGGCACAGTCGCCTACATGTCTCCCGAGCAATTACGCGGCAAACCGGTCGACCACCGCAGCGATATCTTCAGCTTCGGCGCCATCCTCTACGAAATCGTGTCGGGACGCCGCGCGTTCCGTGGTGAAACCGAAGTCGACACCATGACCGCGGTCCTGCGCGAAGAACCTGCAGCCGTGCATCTGGAAGAGGCCGCGATTCCACCTGGATATCAGGACATCATCCGGCATTGTTTGGAGAAAGAATCGGAGAACCGCTTCCAGTCTGCCAAGGATTTGGTCTTTGCGTTGCAAACGCTCTCGGGGTCGTCGCCAGTCAGAGCTTTCCGCTCAGCCACGCCCGTCAAACGCACGATTTCTGCCCTGCCATGGGCGTTGGCGGCAGTCCTGGCCATCGCAACCGCGCTTCTGGGGATTGCACAACTACTGCATCCGCTCGTCAAACCACCGGAGTACAAACGTCTGACGTTCGATGCCGGCACGGTGTATGCTGCGCGCTTTGCGCACGACGGTCAGTCCATCGTTTACAGCGCGGCATGGAACGGCAAGCCGGTGCAGCTTTTTACTACAGTCGGCGACTCCACGCTCACCCAGCCGCTGAACTTGAGCGACGCCAACCTGCTGGCCATTTCCCCCAGCAACGAACTTGCTGTTTTGCTGGGCGGCACTCACAATGGCCAACTCGAAACCATCGACGGAATGCTGGCGAGTACGCCCTTGGCCGGCGGATCACCCAGGGAGCTGCAGGCCGACGTGCGCTGGGCAGACTGGGACGCACGGGGTGAGCTCGCGGTCGTGCACTACGTCGACGGCCGCAGTCGCCTGGAATATCCGATGGGACGAGTTCTCTATGAGACGAACGGATGGATCAGTAACATCCGATTCTCGCCCCAAGGGGACAAAATCGCATTCATGAATCATCCCACGCTGTGGGATATGGCCGGATCGGTCTGCATAGTAGACCTGGCGGGTGATGTCCGTACTCTAACCCATGAATGGGAATCTGAGCAGGGAGTTGCGTGGCGGCCCGATGGGAAGGAAATCTGGTTCACCGCAATCGAGGAAGGCACTAATCTGAATCTGATGGCGGTGGACCTATCCGGCAAAGTCCGAACCCTGCTGGACTTGCCCATGGGAATAAATTTGCAGGACATTTCTCCCAATGGCCACGTCTTGATCGCTTTGAACACGAGGCGCCTAGCTCTGGGGTTGGGTACTTTAGGAAGCAACCAGGATATGGAACTATCCTGGCATGACTGGAATGTCGCTAAAGATATTTCACGTGACGGTCGCTTTGTGCTGTTCGAAGATGCCAGTGAAACCGCGGGTCCGAACTACGCGGTTGCGCTGCGTAAGCTGGATGGGGCGCTGCCGGTTCGCCTTGGCGATGGCTCCGCGGGCGGGCTTTCGCCGGATGGAAAGTGGGCGGTTTCGGTTTCAAACGGCCCGCCGCAGCACATGACATTGTTGCCCACCGGTCCCGGCCAGCCTCGCCCCGTTGATATGCGTGGACTCGAGCACATTCACAATGGATGGGCGCGCTTCCTCGACGGACAAAGACTCATCGTCAATGCCAACGAGACGGGCCACACGAATCGCTGCTATGTGCTGGACATTGCCGGCGGAAAACCCAAAGCTGTAACTCCCGAGGGAACCGTATGCGGTCCGTCTTCGCCGGACGGCCGCTTCGTGGTTGGCGTCGGATCGAAGTCAGCCGTGACGATCTATCCCATCGGGGACGGTCCGCCGCGACCAATTCCCGGACTCGAGGCTGGCTTCGTGCCCGTGCAATGGTCGGGCAATTCTTCCTTCCTGTACGGGTATCATCCCGGAGAACTTCCCAGCAAGATTTACAAGTTCGAGATCGCTACGGGAAAACAGACCATGGTACAAGAACTGAGGCCAAGTGCACCGGCCGGTGTAGTTATCGTAGCCCCGGTAATAGTGGGCCGCGATGGTACTCGCTTTGTGTACAGCTACAATCAGGCACTGTCGGTTCTGTACCTTATCTCGGGACTCCACTAAACCTGTTCCCATTAATCAACATCTTCAATCCAACGATCCCGAGAAATCTGCTGCCACGTAATGGAAGAAAATTGAAGTCGAAGTCTGGCCGTCGGCCAGCGCGTCGCGATAGTGGGGCACTCGGGTTCCGCGATAGGCCAGGCCGTCGCCCAGGGCCTGATAAACCGTCACTTTATCCGTGGAAGTGTCGAGCCGAATCGGCCACGGGGTTTCGAGCGCGGGCTCAGGAGAAAAATCCACGCAGAGCGTCACGCTGAATTCACATTGCTCCCGGTCGGTGTGTTTCTTAAGTTGCGCTCCGCTCAGGTACGAAGCCATATAAACGTAAGATGGCTTGAGGGGTTCGCCGGCCACCGTACTCAAAGTAGCCGCGATGTCATGGTGGAAGAAGCGGGCTACGGGCTCGTTGTAAGCGGCATAGCGGCGTGGGCTCTGGCCATCGCCCAGCTTGACCAAGCCGGAGCGAATTAAATAGCGATAATAGCGCCGCAAGGCTGCGATGTGGAATGGATGAATCAGATCGCCGAGCGGCGCATATCCTTTTTCGCGAAACAAGCAAGCTGCCCTCGCCATTCTCTTGTCGTGATTCAAGTCCGTGTGGGACCGATCCTCGGAAACCAGGATACGGGCTGCGGCCAACAGGCGCCGTGTGCCGCGCGGCAAAGACGACGGCGCGGGTTCCTGCGGACGCAGGCTCTGCAGGATAGCTCCCAAAGGCGGTCCCAACCAGAATGGAAGCAAATTTCCACTCGCGAGGTTCCGCACCCACGCCATGGTTCCCTGCAGAGCGAATCCAGAGAGCAGATCTTTGCAGGACGCCAGTTCTTCCGGCAGCTGCCCGCCGGTGGACAAAATGCAGTCAGGATTCAGATACAGGGGGCAATGCTGATCATCGTGCACATACAATGACTTGAAAATGCGCCGCGGCAGCAAGTGCAGAGGCAGTTCATCCAGCAAGCAGTAGAAAAGACCGGGAGGAAATGTCGCGGCATAGGTATGCCGCGACGGCCCTCCTCGTTTTGCCTCAGCCCGAGTCGGCAGCGACTCGTCCATCACGATGGTCATCCACTCCAGCCAAGCCGGGTTGTTTAGTGACGAAGCCATCCGTTTAAGGTGAATCGGCTGTCGGCGAAGCGCTGCGATGCGCAGGTCACCGGTGTGATCTCGTGCAGCAATTCGCAGGGGAAGAAGACGATCTGGTTCTGCTGTGGAACGATCGCTTGGTAAGTGTCGTCACTCACATAAGCCCCGTCTCTTAGATGCGAATCGTGGATGCGCAGCTCACCTCCCTCGAACTGCCGAGGCTCGCAATGAAAAAAGTAGACAAACGTCAGCTGGCGCGACCGCACGCGCTCGCTGCCGTTGTCGCTGTGGAAGCGGAAGAAATCCCCGTCGTTGCTCGCGGTGACCTGCGCCTCTACCCCCGTGATGGCGAACTCTTCCATGCCGAGTTGGTCCAGCACCCTGGGCAAGACGGACCTAATACGGTCGAGCATTAAGTCTTCGTATTGGGCCAGGTCCATCAGAACGCGGGAGCGCCGGTGATCGTAGTTGACCACGCCACTCTCCGCGTTCGGAGAAACCACTGAGCTGGCGCTGAAGTCGGATTCGTGCTCCAGGGTGAAACGAGTAAGTTGTTCGAGTTCCTGAGGCGCGAGGAATTCGTCAAGAACCACACAACGCGCCGGCAAAACCGAGGGCCGATCGGCGACGGCCGCGCTGGTCTCCAAAACTGCCGTGGTTCGAGCGGAACTCGGCGGATCCGGCTCTCTGCGAGGCGCACGAACTCCCGGCCCCGGCGAGGGCGGCTGAGTCGACGGTGGGTCCGGTTCGCCCATCGGCCTAGCCGGGGGCTGCGGTGCTTTATGCGGCGCGCGAACACCCGGCCCGGGCTGTACGGAGGGGGGATCCGGTTCTGATTTCACTTGGGACGCCGCCATCGTCTGCAACAACTCTCCCGCGGACTGCGGATCGAAGGAAGGATGCGGCGTCGGCTCGAGACCGACGCCACGGACCACCGTCGAGTCGTCCTGCGAAAGTTTGTTTCCCTCAAGAATACGTTCAACAATACTTCCGCCGAGCACGACGAAAGCGCGTTGAGCTACGGTTTCGCCGACGGCCGATGCAATCACCGCCCGGACCGCTTCCTGAGTTTCAGGGTTTTGGTTGCTGGCCGTCTTGGCATGTTGAAGAAGAGTGGCCACCAGCGCGCGTTCCTGCGGACTGAGAATCCGCTCGTCCCGCATCAAGGTTTCTGAAAAAGAATCTAGAATCTGCTTCGGTGTCATGAGAGACACGCCTCCCCGCGTGTGCTTGCGAACACAGCTCAGGTTTGGGAAACCTTACAGCAGGGGAAGTCGCCAAAAAGATACACCGGGTGGCCGTTGAAACCAAGAGAATTTTTCGACCCGCTAGTTCATTTCGGACGCGAAGTAAGAGGTAATAAGGAGAGGTTCAACAGAAAAAGCTTCAAGGGAAAAACGACTACCGCGCGGCCATCGCTCCGACCATCGACCGAAATATTTTCATTCCGTCAGTGCAGCCCAGTTCCGGCTCGGCAGAGCGCTCCGGGTGAGGCATCATGCCTAAAACATTGCCCCCGGGACTGCAGATCCCGGCGATGTTTTCCAAGGAGCCATTGGGATTGGCCGACGAAGTGATCTCTCCGCCGGGCGAGGAATAACGAAAAACCACACGATTATCCCGATGCAATTCCTGCAGCGTGTCAGGATCGCAGAAGTAATTACCTTCCATGTGACCAATCGGAATCGTCAACACTTCGCCCTGCGCGCACATATTGCTAAAAGGCGTTTCAACATTTTCCACGCGCACTTGCACCGGCTTGCAAACGTATTTAAGGCCGATGTTCCGCATCAAGGCGCCCGGCAGCAGACCCGATTCGCAAAGAATCTGAAAGCCATTGCAGATGCCCAGTACCAGGCCGCCGCCATCGGCGAACTTCCGCACCGACTCCATCACCGGCGAAAACTTGGCAATCGCTCCCGTTCGCAGATAGTCGCCGTAGGCGAAGCCTCCGGGCACGATGATGGCGTCGCAGTTCTCCAGATCGTGCGATTCATGCCACAAGGACGTAACCGGCTGATTGGCTACATGCTGAATCGTCCACAAGGCATCGTGATCGCAGTTCGAACCAGGAAAGGTGATGACGCCGAATTTCATACGGGGCCTCGATTTGCAGGAATTGTGCTTAGTCTAGCACGCGCAACAATAATGAGTTATTGCCGAGGAGATGGGCCCGCTCACTCATTCTTCTTTTGCTTTGATCGCGATTTCCTTCAGCCGGCGCAAATCGAGTTTGCCCGTACCCAGGTAGGGTAACGATTCCACATGCACGAACTGATCGGCTCGCGGCTTCCACAGCGCAGGCAGATCAGACTTGGCCAGCAGAGCCAGACACGGTTCCAACTTGTCCTCAGGCAGTGTATGCAACACGATCAGCCGTTCGCCTTTCTTCTCGTCTGGAATGGCGGTCACGGCAAAGGCTTGTTCGGTGGCCCCGCTCAGTTCGTGTAACTTGTCTTCGACCTTGATGTGCGGCACCATCTCTCCGCCAATTTTGCTGAACCGGCTCATGCGGTCAGTGATGCGGATGAACCCATCTTCATCCACCGCGGCAATATCCCCCGTGTTATACCAGCCGTCGCGCAAGACCTCGGCTGTTTTCTCTGGACGATTTAGGTATCCCTGCATAACGTTGGGTCCGCGTACCAGCAGCAATCCGGTCTCACCCAATGGAAGAGGCTCGAAGGTCTCAGGATTCACGACCCGCACGCTGATTCCTGGCAGCGGATGCCCAATGCTGGCGCGCTTTGCGCCCACCTGCCGGAACTGCGCCGCCCGGAAGTCGCGTGTGTTCACGGTCACCGCCGGGGCGCATTCGGTACAACCATAGCCTTCGAGCGGACGAACTCCGAAGCGGTCTTCGAAAGCAATCGAGGTGCGCTCCGGAAGTTTTTCCGCGCCAGCCATGACGTATTGCAGGCTGCCAAAATCTTCCGGTTCGCAGCGCCGGATATACGCTTGCAGAAACGTCGGAGTTGCCAGCAGGAACGTGACACCATACTTGCTGACCAGCGCGCCGATGGCCCGCGGTTCCAGCGGATTGGGATGAAACACCACGCCCATGCCGATCGTCGTGGGCAGACACAATGTCCCTGTAAAGCCGAAGGAATGAAAGAACGGCAAAATGCCGAGAATCTTGTCGTTCCGTCCCAGCATAAAAACCTGATTCAGTTGCTCGACGTTCGACGCGATGTTGTAGTGCGTGAGAATGACGCCCTTCGGGTCTCCGGTACTGCCGCTGGAAAAAATGATCGTCGCAATGTCGTCGAGCCCGGTCTTGCGCCCGGCTCCCACCGCTTTTTCGACGAACCGCACCGGCATCAACCACGCAATGAGCGCGGCGGTCAGGCGCTCTAACAAACCTGGGTTCTCGGCAAGATCTTCGAGCATGATGGCCTGCGCCGGCACCTGAAGGTGAACCCGCTCTAGGAATGCCTTCGACGTGATTACGGTTTTCAGGTGACACTGTTCCGCGCAAGACGCAAGAACTTCGTTCGACGCTGTGTAGTTCAGATTGACGGGAACCTTCCCCATCAGCAGCGCCGCCATGTTGATCAGCGCGCCCGGAACGGATGGGGGCAGCAGTATGCCGACCATATTCTGATCCTGCCACACCGCGCGCAGGCGCCGCGCGAGAAAAACTGTACTGGCAAGAGCCTTGCCGAAAGTAACTTTCGGAGTGCGGCCGTCGGCCATGGCAAACCGAAAAGGATGGCGGCGCGCCGTCTGCACGAACGAACGATGCAGCGTCCGCATATAGCGCTTGCGGAAGTGGTAAGCCTCCGCGCCGAGTTCCTGCACCGCTTGACGCACGTCCTGCGCGCCAGTCGTCGTCGGCATCGGGTTTCCGAATGTCACCGTCACGGGATATGGAATCCGACGCGGCAGCTTCCACAGAAATCTCCCGCCCTCGAAACTGAAAATCGAACCCCACACACCTCCCAGATTCACCGGGATGATCGGTACGTCCAGGCCTTTTACGATTCGCTCCATGCCGCGGCGAAACGGAAGCATCTGCCCGATGCGCGTCATCTGGCCTTCGGGAAAAATGCACACAACCTCGCCGTCCTTTAGCGCCTGGGTCGCGGTGCGCAGCGATTGAATCATCTCGCGCGGACGAAGCTGCGACGAGATCGGAATCACCCGCATGATCTTGGCAAACGGCTTTACCAGCCAGTGATCGTAAGATCCCTTGAACATGAGGAAGCGAATCGGACGGTCGATGGACGCGACCAGCAGAACCGCGTCCACCATTGAAACGTGATTCGGCACGAGCAGCGCGCCGCCCTTGACCGGAACATTTTCGCGGCCTTGTAAATGAACTCGATACAATGTGTGAGTAGCGAACCACAGCAGTAGCCGCAGCAATGCGTCCGGCAGCAGGTACAGCACGTAGACCGTCGCGGCAACCGTCATCAACGATGCAGAGAGGAATATGGCCGATGGGCTGAAATGCCAGTAGTGCTGGAAGGCATAGTAAATTCCAGCCGCACCTCCAATGCCGACAAACGAAAGCAGGTTTGCGGCCGCGATCACGCCGCCTTTATCTTTTTCGTCAGGGCGATGCTGAATCAGCGCGTTGACCGGAACGGCAAAGAATCCGGCCGAGAATCCCAGAGCCGCGAGCAACGCCAGCACGCGCTCGAACGAGAGGCCATGCCCGGAGAGCAGTATTCCGAACACTGTCATGCCAACTGATCCCAGCGGAATCAGTCCATATTCCACTTTCCCGCTCGACAGGTACCCGGCCGTCAGACTCCCCAGTCCGATCCCAATCGCAACCGCAGCCTGAAGAATTCCTGTGCGCGTGGAGCTGATGTGCAACACGTCGCTGCCATAGAACACAATATTCGCCGTCAGCAGCGCGCCCAGAAACCAGAAATAAGTGTTGCCCAGCACCGCTAGCCACAACACACGATCCTTGCGGATGAGGCTTCCCTGCACCCAGAGATCGCCAATCGGGTTAGCGCGAAATTTCTTCGCGGGATCGGCGGCCGGAACTTTCGTGATGCCGAGACTGAAAATCAGCCCCACAAAAGAAAGGCCCAGGAAGATCAGCCCCGACCAGCCTTGGTGACTCTGAAAATAGTCGGCGAGGAATGCGCCCGAGACGCCTCCCGCAATTACCGCCAAGAACGTCCCGAGTTCAAGCACGCCATTACCCCACGAGAGCAGCGGCTCGGGCAAAAGTCCCGGAAGCAATCCGTATTTCGAAGGACCGAACAGCGCCGCCTGCGTGCTCGCCAGAAACACAGCGGCCATTTCAAGGTGAATATTCTGCCAGCTCAATCCCGCGATGGCGAAAGCCATGACCGCTATTTCGAAAAACTTGGTCCAGATCGTGACCGTGCGCTTGCTATAACGATCGGCCAGAAAGCCGCCTGTCATCGAGAAGAGAATGAACGGCAGCGAGAACAGAGTGCCGACAATCAATACAAGCCGGTCGCGGTCGGCCTTCTGCATGGCCATCCCAAGAATCAGGAACACGACCAGATTCTTAAGGCCGTTTTCGTTGAACGCACCCTGAAACTGGGTGACCACCAAGGACCAGAAACCACGCCGCCACGCCGGGTCAGGAGCGTTCACAACGTTCTCGGTGGTTGCACTCGCGGGAGTTTCAACCGCAGCCACGGCACTACCTTCGCTCATAGGGATGCCCTGATCAAAACGTTTGCAACTCTTGGGGTTCTGGACATCTTTGCATGAAGAGGTTTGGTAATCCAGTCACAAGAGACAGAACGCTAGTAACTTCGGAGTTTGCAGCGCCAAATTAAATGCAAGATTCCCGAGCCCCGCGTTCTACTATGGAGGCTTAACAGGACTACATACTTACGGGAGAGTGCCATTAGTGGAGCTCATACTCGTAGTGTTCGGAATGTTGGCCGTTGCCACTCCGTTCATAACCATCTATCTCCTGTGGCAGCAGCACAAACTTCGCCAGCGACTCCTGAAACTCACCGACCTGAGCGTGGAGGTGAGCGATGGATTGCGCCGCGACCTTCTGGAATTGAAGCGGCAAGTGGAAGTATCCGCCAGGGCTGCGGCCCCGGTCACGGAAGAGCCCCCAGTTCATTCAGCGGCTCCGGTTGCATCGAGCGTCCCTGAAGCACAAACACCCCACGTCACCCCTCCGGTCGTCGCGGCGCCGGTGCCGTCGAAACCGGATCACCCGCTTGAGATGCTCGCTACGCCGATCCCCGCAACTGAGAAAGCTGAGCAGAAACCTGTTTCCCCTCCGGTCATTACTCCGCCGGCCATTACTCCTCCAGTCGCAGTTCCTCCGACGGCCGCTCCGCCGATTGCGACGGTGACAACAGAGTCGAAGCCGCCTTCTCCTGTTCCGCCCAAGCCCTCGGTTCCAACCTCGAGCCCGCAAACTCCGAACCCGCCGGCGGTAACGCCACCACCGCTCTCGCGCCACGAGATGCCGCCGGCCGCCGCTCCACCTTCAACGGTTGCAACGCCATCAACGCCGGCACCCCTCCCTCCAGCCGCTCGCGTGGCCGCGCCGCCGGCCTATGCTGCGTTTCGTGCCTCCGCACCAGCTTCGCCTGCGACGCCTAGTTCTTATGCACCCGTTTCATCGGCGCAGCACAAGACATCGGAACAGCGTATGAAGTCCGTGTTCGCGCTTGAAGAACTGCTGGGCAGGAATTGGCTAAACAAAATCGGCATTACTCTTATCGTTCTTGGGGTCGCTTACTTTGGCATCAAGGCGCTCAACCATCTCGGCCCTCTGGGTAGAGTCGGACTATCCTATTTGGCGTCCCTCGTTCTTCTCGGCGGCGGCATTCTACTGGAGAAACGCGACCGCTATCGCCTGTTTTCCTACCCATCCATCGGCGGCGGATGGGCCCTTCTCTTCTTCACCACCTACGCGCTGAATCACGTGACGGCGATGCACTTGGTGGATTCGCTCAGCATCGATCTCGTCCTAATGCTCGCCGTGGCCCTCGCCATGGTGGTGCACACGCTGCGCTATCGCTCGCAGGTGGTCACGGGGATGGCCTTCCTGCTGGGCTACTGGACCGTCTCGCTCAGCAATGACGACGTCTACAGTCTCTCGGCGGGCGTGATCCTCGCCATCAGCCTGGTCATCATCGTCCTGAAAATGGGATGGTACGAACTCGAAATCTTCGGCATCCTGTCGGGCTACGCCAATCATATTTACTGGCTGTATCGCCTGCTGGGTCCCGATGGTGCCGCGGGACACACGTTCCCTGAATACCACCCAAGCACTGCCATACTCCTGTTCTATTGGATCGCCTATCGCATCTCGTACGTCATTCGTAGGCCGAAATCGTCGCGCGACGAACACATTTCCACAGTGGCCGCGCTGCTCAACACGCTGCTACTGCTCGGCGCTCTGAAGTTCCAGTCGGTGCGCCCGGATCTCGCGTTCATGGCGCTTCTGATCATCGGCGCGGTTGAGTTCACAATTGGTCAGCTTCCCGCAATCAGGCGCCGCCGCGAAGCGTTCGTCGTCCTCAGCGTTCTGGGCACAGCTCTGATGGTTGCGTCCGTGCCCTTCCGCGGTTCCAACAATAACCCTGTAATCCTCTGGCTGATCGGTGCGGAAGTTTTCCTCGCGGCTGGCGTCGCTGTCGGTGAAGTCGTCTTTCGCCGTCTGGGCCTGGGGATCGGTCTACTGGTTGGGCTGCACCTGATCGGAATCGATTTTCAGCAACTCATGGTGGTCCGCCGCGCCAACGACGATGTCGTCTTGGCCGCCGGAGTCATCTTCGGGCTCTGCGCCGCTGTGTTTTATTTGAACGCGCTCTTCGTCGGATATCGGTGGCGCAAGTTCTTCGACGATGTGCCGGATCAGCCGCTGCTCAACGCTCATTCCTATCTCGGAGCATTCGCGGCCGCTTCGGCCGCATGGGCCTTGTGTTCCGGCGACTGGACCGCCGTCGCTTTCGCTGCGATTATGCTGACGCTGGCAATCCTTGGGCGACAATTGAAGTCGTTCCATCTGCAATTGCAGTATGGCGTCCTCGGCCTGCTGTCCCTGATTCGCGTAGTCGTGGTCAACTTGCACAGCGACGTTCCGCAATACACGCATGTTCGCGAGCGCCTCATCACGTTGCCCATCATTGCAGCGGCCTTCTATCTTACAGCCTATTTCATATCGAAGTCAGCGGTGGCCAATGACTATACCCGACGACTTTTTCGCGGGCTGTTCGCTCTGGCCGGAACAGCGCTCATTACTGCACTCATCTACTACGAAGTACCAGAACTCTGGCAGCCCGTGGCGGCCATCGCTTTCGCCGTGGTGCTGCTGGAGGTTGGCCGGCAGATTGGCTACCCGTTGCTGGCGTGGCACACGCATCTCTTGGCCGGCCTCGCGGTGCTCGCCGCTCTAACTGCCGACGCAAACGGCGTCCAGCGCTGGCGCGACATTCCTTTGCACGCGTTCTCTGCATTGTCCGTCGTCGCCGGAGCCTATTGGATCGCCCATCGCATCAAATTGCCGAATGCCGCGCACGCAAGCTTCGCGCGCCTCGTGTACAGCTGGGCCGGCACGGGCCTGATGGTTTGGGTGCTCAACGAAGCCGTGCCCTCACCCTGGATCGCCGTCTCATGGATTCTCTTTGCGGTCATCCTGGCGCTGGTCATGCGCCAGATCGGTTACCGCCAACTTGGGTGGCAGGCGAATGCCGTCGCGGCGTGTTCGCTCATGCGCGCTTACCGGTTTGACCTGGAAATGGCGCAGCCATTGTGGCCGGGCGTTTCGCTGCGGATAATTACGATTTCGATCGTCGCCGCAGGCCTCTACTTTCTCTCGCGCAACTCGACGCTCCCTGATTCTGATTCCGATTCCGAGTCTCGCACCGCCGTCGCGTACCTGCACACAACCGCTGCCACTGCCCTGCTCGCGCTTCTGGCATGGCATGAGTCACCCACAGCATGGCTGGCGACGTTGTGGGCGATATTCGCTCTCGTGCTGGTGCTGATTGACCGCCGGTTTGAGTTTGAGGACCTCCGCTGGCAGGCGCATGCTCTCGCCGCGCTTGCCATGGCGCGCAGCGTTACGGTGAATCTGTATCTGACCGATACCTGGCACGGCATCAGCGTCCGGTTGCTCTCGCTCGCCATTGTTGCAGTCATCTTTTACGCGCTGGCGCAGCTAATCCGGATGCCGGAGGAATTGCGCAGGCGCGAATTTCACCACATCTATTCGTGGGCAGCGTCGGCCCTGGTTTCGTTACTGCTGTGGTATGAATTGCAGTCGCTGAGTATTGCCGTGGGTTGGGCCGTCTTCGGTCTCGTTCTGTTCGAGTACGGCCTGTGGCGTAAGATCCGGCAGTTTCGCTTCCAGGCCTACGTGGCCCTGGCCGCGTCTTTCGGCCGCATCTTCTTCGCCAATCTTGCTGCCGAGACTCCAGGCGAGTTCTGGGGACCACGCATTTACACCGTGCTACCCATTACTCTGATCTTGTTCTTCGTGTACGCCCAACTCGGCCCGCAAGACGCCAGTGCCCGCGATGATCGCGGATTGCATTTCGACGCGCTGATCGCTTACCTGGGCACGGGCACTGTTATCGCTCTTCTGTATTTTCAGTTCGCCAACGAATGGCTGGTCACGGCCTGGGCGGTTGTGGTCTTCGTTCTTTTCGGAATCGCGATCGGGCTCGATCGTCCAATCTTCTTGTATCAGGCGCTGCTTCTGACCCTGGGCGCCTTCGCCCGCGGTGTGATGCACAATCTTTTCGGAGCCAGCTATTTCACTGGCACGGACTGGACCGGCAGATACCTTGTGCTCGGCTCCGGCATCGCCGTGCTGCTGGCGTGTCTGCCGTTCGCTTTCTATTGGCGCGCCCATCACACGGCTCAGCCCTCCAGCAATTGGATCGGCGCGATCCCTCGTCATCCTGAGCAATTCATGTTCTTTGTGCCAGTCCTTCTGCTGACGCTGATGCTCGCGCAGAAAATGCGCGCCGGCATGGTCACGGTCGCCTGGGGTCTCGAAGCGTTGGCGATTCTGATCTTCGCCTTCGCCATCAACGAACGCAGCTTTCGGCTGACCGGATTCCTTCTCTTGTTGGCCAGTTTCGCCAAGATGCTGGTGCTGGACATGTGGTCGAGCGCGTGGACCTGGCCCGATCGCTATATCACCTTTGTGATCGTAGGTGTCGCGATGGTCTCGGCGTCATTCCTCTATACGCGGTACAGCGAGAAGATCCGGCAATTCTTATGAAACGTACTGTGGCGTTTGTGATTGTGCTGGCGGTGGGACTGACAGGACTGTATTTCAGCCAGCGCCGGCACGATCCAACGCCAGTTTCGGCCAACGCAGTCGTGGCCATCGCGGCCGATGCGCAACGCGATCTCACGCGTGCGCCTATGCGTCTGACCCGCCTTTCCGACAATGAGGAAATCGCCCTCGGCAAAGAGCTCGCCGCACAATATTCCACTAACCCGCCACAACTGACTCCGGAAGAACACGCCCTTGAAACGTATGTCCAGCGCGTCGGAGATTCGATCAGTCTGAACGCCCACCGGCGTTTGCCCTACTCGTTTCATCTTGTGCCGGACCGCACAATGATCAACGGATTCTCGCTGCCCGGCGGCCCCGTCTACATCGGCGAAGGCATGCTCGACCTGATGACCAGTGAAGACGAACTTGCAGCCGTGCTGGCGCACGAGATCGAACACATCGATCACTACCACTGCGCCGAGCGCGTGCAGATCGAAGCTCAGCTGCGCAATCTGCAACTCGGCATCGTAGGTTCCATCCTGCAGATCCCGCTTCAGGTCTGGGAAGCTGGCTACAACAAAGACGAAGAACTCGAAGCCGACCGCGAAGGAATCCGTTTGGCGGTGCTAGGTGGATACTCGCCGTACGGCGCCGTCAGCATGTTCGAGCGCTTCCGAAAACTGAACAACGAATATGTGATTCACGCCGAGAGTCCGGAAGAAGAACTCTCCCAACTCGCCATTCAAAGCTTGCAGGGATATTTTCGCTCACATCCCCTCCCGTCTGAGCGCCTGGCGCAAGCTAACCGGTTGATCGCTCAGGAGGGCTGGCAGGACCGCAAAGCGCTAAGGCCCTTCCGCGTCGAGTACGAAGTGAAAAACGGCGAGGTCGTCCAGTAAGAATCATCCAGTTCGCTAGCGAGATTGGTAACTATTACTTCAGGGAGCACTGAAAGTGGAGGAATAAAGTGATGGGCGCGCGCTGACGAAATGGAGGCGCAACGGGTGCGCGCGCCCAAGCCCAGGAAAACTTCTACAGAAGACCCTGCGACCGAAATCTTGTTACGGGATCTACGACAGCTTGCCGCTTGAAAATCCAACGGGCCACCGCAAAGCCTAACGCCGCGTAGAACAGATGCACTTTTTTCATAGACACCCCCAAATTCCGGATCGACTTCAGTGATCCTTAGGGGAGGAACCTCAATATCTCTATCGGCACAATAGCAACGCGCCGTCGGTCGAACAAGGCACATCGGTGCTATGGAAGTGGCACGGAAGTAATAGGAGGTAACGCCATCATCACCGGGCCCGAAAAAGACGGGTGCCCCGTTTCTCGCGCGCCTTCTGCGCGAGAAGTGGGGGATTTGTTGCGGCCCGTTTCCCGGCCCTTAGCAGAAAGGAAGAAGGAAAATAGTCAGTGCGCCGGAACTTCATCCTCGGTCGCGCGCCCCGGCGGCGGCACCACTACCGTCGACAAACTGCCCTCGACCGTCAGCTTCTGAAACGCCGCCAAATCGCGGCGCTGCAAGTCTTCCCAGCGCCCAATCAACTCTCCGCTTTGCCGCTTCAGCTTCTCGAATTCCTTTTGTTCCGCTTCAGTCGGCGCCGAGTCCGCGGTGCCCGCATCCATCGCGAGATACGCGAGCTTTGCATCCAGCTGCGGAGGATACGCCAGCGAGTCTTCATTGGCGCTAATCGTCAAGTTGATGAGTTCCTCGCGCACCGCGACCAGTTTTTTCTCCAGATCGTCCGCAGCCGTGACAATCGTTTTCGTGCTGGCGTTTTCGGGTAGGCGCCGTTTCAGTCCAGACAATTGCGAACGAACGTCCTGAATCTGATTCACCGCATCGTAAACCCGGCTTAGTTCGTCGCGTGTCTGCAGCAACAGGTTCAACTGCTGCTCCAGGTCAGCCTGGCTGACCTGCACTCGGGAATCCAATTTCAAATCGAACGAAGCCGTCTGACTCTGATCGCCGACCGTAAGCCGAACGCTGTAGTGCCCGGGCACGGCCACCGGACCCCGCGCTCCCGCGCCATACTCCCAGAGATAGTAGCCGGGGACGTGATGCGCCTCGTCGTAGCGTAGGTCCCACACAAAACGGTTCAACCCGGCATCAGGCTTCAGTTGCTTCTCTGGCTTCTTATCGTCGGGATCAGGCGGTTCTTCGAGCGTGTTGTACTCGGCACTCGAGTATTTGCGAATAGCTTTTCCGGACGCGTCGAGGATCTCGATTTTCGCCTCGGTCTCCGCCTTCGGAGCATCCTTGAGAAAGTAATAAATGACAGCGCCCGCCGGCGGATTCTGGCCCGTCCGTTTCGAAGGATGCCGGTCGCCGCCAGCCCCCGCCTGAATCCGGTAAGCTGTCGCCGGCGTGTAGAGGAACGCACCCTTCTTCGCGATGTCATCGCTGTACTGCCGCAGAGGAGACAGGTCGTCAAGAATCCAGAACGCCCGCCCGTGCGTGGCCACGACCAGGTCGTTATCTTTAATGGCGAGATCGTGCACCGGCGTCGTCGGCAGATTCAACTGCAGCGGACGCCAGTTCGCCCCATCGTTGAACGACACATAGACGCCGGTTTCCGTCCCGGCATATAGCAGCCCGCGCTTCTTCGGATCTTCACGCACCACTCGCACAAACGCGTTATCCGGTATTCCCTGCCCCAGCTTCGTCCAGGTCTTGCCATAGTCGCTGGTCTTGTAAATGTACGGACGCAGATCGTCGAACTGGTGGCGATCCACGGCCACATACGCGGTTCCGGCATCGTGCGTGGACGCATCAATCTGGCTGATGCGGCTCCAGTCCGGCATATCCTTGGGCGTGATGTTAGTCCAGGTTTTGCCTTCGTCCTGTGTGAGCTGAATCAGACCATCGTCCGTTCCGACCCACAGCATTCCCTTTGTGATCGGCGATTCCACCAGCGCGAAAATCGTGTCGTAGTATTCCGTGCCCGAGTCGTCGATCGTAATGTCGCCGCCCGATACTTTCTGTCTCTCTTTATCATTCCGCGTCAAGTCTGGACTTATGGCCTGCCAGTGCACTCCGCCATCCGTCGTTTTGAACAGCCGTTCTCCCGCGTGATACAGCGTGTTCGGATCATGCGGAGATAGCATGACCGGCGCGGTCCACTGGAAGCGATGCTCCAGGTTCGCTGCCCCATGCGCGTCAGATAGCTCCGGCACTTCGGTGATCGCTTTCACTTGTCCGATGTGCCGGTCATAGCGCGTGATGTTTCCCTGGTAGTCAGCCGCATAAACAATATTCGGATCGCGCGGATCGGGTGCGATATAGCCCGCCTCACCGCCGCCCACGTCGTACCAGTCGCTGTGGCCAATCGATCCATCATCGCTGCGGCTCACAATCGCGACCGTCCCGCTATCCTGCTGCGCGCCATACACACGATAAGGCGCTGCCGTGTCGGTGGCGACGTGATAGAACTGCGCTGTCGGCTGATTATCCTCGAGCGTCCAGTTCCTACCGCCATCGAGGGTCACCGTCACTCCGCCGTCGTTCGAAGCGATCATGCGCCTCGTGTTCTGCGGATCGATCCACAGCCCGTGGTTGTCTCCGTGCGGCACGTGCACCTTGTTAAATAAGTGCCCGCCGTCGGTCGATTTGTAAGACTCGACGTTCATGATGTAGAGCACGTTCTCGTCGCGCGGGTCGGCGATCACGTGCATGTAATACCACGGACGCTGCCATAGACTGTGATCCGGATTCACCAGTTGCCACGACTCGCCGCCGTCATCGGAGCGATAGAGTCCGCCATCCGGATTGTGGGCTTCAATCAGCGCGTACACGCGGTCTGAATTCGCGGCCACAGCAACGCCGATTTTTCCATACGGCCCCTTGGGCAGACCGTGCTCCTCAAGATGTTTCCAGGTTGTGCCTCCGTCGCTCGACCGGTAGATGCCGCTACCCGGACCACCACTCTCCAGGCTCCACGAGGTGCGCCGCGCCTGCCACAGCGCCGCATAAATAATGTTGGGGTTATGCGGATCGAAAGCCACGTCGATGCCGCCGGTGTTCTCGTCTTTGTAGAGCACCTTCTCCCAGGTCTTGCCGCCGTCGGTGGTGCGGAAAATCCCGCGCTCCGTGTTCGGCCCGTAGGGATGCCCCAGCGCTGCCACAAAAACGATGTCGGGGTTCGTGGGATTCACGATCACCTTGCCGACAGCCCGGGAATCTTTCAGACCTACGTTCTTCCAGGACTTGCCTCCATCGAGCGAGCGGTAAACTCCGTCGCCGTGCGAAATGTTTCCGCGAATGCAGGCTTCGCCGGTCCCCACATACACAATATTGTGATTGGAATTCGCGACCGCAATGCTTCCGATGGCCGACGTTCCCTCCTTGTCAAAAACTGAGGACCACGTCATGGCGCCGTCGGTTGATTTCCACACTCCTCCGCCGGTCGCGCCGAAATAATATGTCGTCGGATCGCCCGGAATTCCCGCGGCCGTCAGCGACCGCCCGCCGCGGAACGGCCCGATCAGCCGGTACCGCATCCCCTTGAATGCCTTCTCTTCAGGCTTCGGGGCTTCGGAGGCGGCAGAATCGCTAGCGGCCGCAGCTGGCGCGCTCTGGGCAGCCGCCGCCTTCGATTGCTTCTCCGGCTTGGTTTGCGCGTGGGCGATGATGGCGAATCCGCCGGCGAGGGAGACTGCGAACAGCAACCGGACCGCGAAAGAGGTGTTTCTGCAAATGCTCTTGGGAACGACCATGTTCAGGATTGATCTCCAGGGGAAGAAATGAACGATTGGCTATGGTAATCCAGCCGGGTCTCCCTGCAAAGGGCGGTCGACATTCCAGGCGCGGCGGCCCTGACTCGAGTCAGGAGCTCGAGATTAAATTCACTTCTTGGCGATCAGGATTTTCTTCGCCGCTTCCAGTTCCTTCCGCTTCGCCTCATCCATCTTTGGATAGGCGAGGTTGAGCGATTCCAGCGTCTCCACCACCACTGTTGACACCACCAGCCGCGTAAACCACTTATTATCGGCCGGCACCACGTACCACGGCGCGTGCTCGGTCGCCGTATTTTCAATCATCTCTTCGTAGGCCTTTTGATAGTCGTCCCAGTATTTGCGTTCGCGAATATCAGCCGCCGAGAACTTCCAGTTTTTCTCAGGCTGATCCAGGCGAGCCAGAAAGCGCCGTTTCTGCTCCTTCTTTGAAACATGCAGGAAGAACTTGCGGATCGCCGTCCCGCTCCGCGCCATGTGCCGCTCAAAGCTGCGAATGTCTTCGAAGCGCTGATCCCAAACGTTCTTGCCGACCAGCGAGGCCGGTGTCCTCTGGCTCTTCAGAATTTCGGGATGCACTCGCACCACCAGCACCTCTTCGTAATAAGACCGGTTGAAGATACCGATGTGCCCACGCTCGGGCAGCACGCGCGTCGTGCGCCACAAAAAATCGTGCTGCAGTTCCAGATCGGACGGAGTTTTGAACGAGTACACCTGGCAGCCCTGCGGATTGACTCCCGACATCACGTGTTTGACGATGCCGTCTTTTCCGGCAGCGTCCACGGCTTGAAATATCAGAAGCAGCGCCCAGCTATTCTGCGCATAGAGTTTGTCTTGCAGTTCCGCGGTGCGCACAATGCCCTGTTGCAAAGCCTCGGCCGCATGCTCTTTGGACCGCCAGTGTCCCGTCGCGCCAGGATCACAATCTTTCAAGCGAAAACGCTTCCCGCTTTCTACGCAGAAGCTTTTGGCTAGCTTGTGGTTCTTCATTTCGAAGTCTGCTCCTCAGATTCAATTCGCCGTAAACTAATGTACATACATTTCTGTCAACAATGTTCCTGCAGGAACATTTTTTCCACAGGCCGAAAAAGCGAAGAAAAAACGTTAGACTCCGACCGGCTTGGCGCTCACCACTGGCAGTTTCGCCTGCTGCCAGGCATCGAGTCCGCCAATTACGTCGATCACGTTCTTGAACCCCGCGCGCTGCAGCAGGCTGCAGGCGATCATGCTGCGATATCCGCCCTTGCAATGAACCGCGATCGCCGCATCATGGTCAATTTCTGGAGGAGAGACTTTAAAATTGTCCAGCGGCCACCAGACTGCATCCTCTATGTGTCCCGCATCCCACTCCCGCTCGCGCCGCACGTCGAGCACCTGTACGTCGTGAGATTTCAACCGCGCGCTCAGTTCGTCCGCAGTCACTTGTGAAATGGTCGCAAACGGAAATCCTGCCTCCTTCCACGCAGCAACGCCACCGGCAAGATATCCATGCAGCACTTCAATGCCGACTCGCGTCAGCCTGAGCCGGGCCTCGTCCAACTGCGCCTCAGAAGCTTGATCATCCAATCCTGCAATTAGCACAGGATGCGCCGTCAGCCCCAGCACCGTGCCGGCCCATGACGCGAACTGCCCCGACAGCGCAATATTCACCGACCCCGGCACATGCCCGGCAGCAAACTCTTCGCCGGGACGCACATCGAGCGCGATCTCCCCCGCGCTCAGCATACTCTTCAACTCAGCGGGCGTGATCGCCCGTAGCGGCGGCAGATCCCCAAGTGCTGCAGCACCGGTGCGGTTGATCTCAGCATCCTTAAGAAAGTACTCTGGCCGCGCGGGAAGATTGCTGGTCAGCTGCGCGACGAACTCTTCCCTGCTCTTTATCTGCAGCGCGTAGTTCGTCAGCCGCTCCGTACCGATCGTCGACGACCGCTCGGCCCGCATATTCTTTCCGCACAAAGAGCCGGCGCCGTGAGCGGGATAGACCAGCACGCTATCCGCCAGCGTCAGCAACTTGTAGTACAGGCTATCGTAGAGCAGACCGGCGAGCTCCACGGGCGTGTGCCTCGGCGAAAGGTCGGGACGTCCAACGTCACCAATAAATAATGTGTCTCCGGTCAGAACCGCCCAGGGCGCGGGAGACTTCTCTCGATCGGTGACAACCAGGCAGATGCTTTCTGCCGTATGACCTGGTGTTTCCAGTACGCGGATCGATGCCTGCCCAAATTTCAGTTCAAATCCATCACTTACCGGCACATGAGGAAACGTCGCCCCGGCCTGCGCGCCCATGTAGATGGTCGCGCCCGTACGGGACGCCAGTTCTTTATGCCCGGAAACGAAGTCGGCGTGCAGATGACTCTCAAAAATATGTCGGATCGTGACCCCGTGCTCCTCGGCGGCCTTGAGGTACAACTCCACATCCCGCTGAGGATCGACCACCACCCCTTCCCCGCCCGAAGCCAACAAGTAGGAAGCGTGCGCCAGACATCCCAGATAGAACTGTTCGAAGTACATGCTGAAAAACTCCCAAGGTCGTTTCAAATGCTAGAACAATTCGGAGGGTAATGCTATGGGAGAGACCGAGGATAGGCCTCAGAATCAGGCGGGCAACGGCGTGATGAATTCCAGGCCAAAGCAGAACCCGCTGCGGAAACGCACGATGGCGGGCAGCCGCGAAGGAGCGGGAGTGTCGAACTCAATCTCCAGCAGATCGCCTGGGTTCAACAGGATTCCGGCATACAAGAACATGCCACCTTCACTCATTTCTGTGCCCCGGCCCTCAACCACGGTCGTCGAAAAGCCTTTCGACGTGACTACGCGGACGGGTAAGTCGATGGGAAGGCGAGTCCAGCGGCGCGTCTTGTCAGAATTCGGCATCACTGGCAATCATCACCGCCGGAGCAATTTTCTTCAAATTACTAAGGTGAAATGGTCTTGAGTTCGAGAGTACAGGGAATACCGGCGCGTCGGGCCGGTCGTTCACTATAGTCTGGAGTTTGAGAAGCTTGAGCAGCGTCAGGAAGTTTCCGCGAATGGGCCTTGCCATCTAATAAATAGATGGCGGGGACGACGGGACTCGAACCCGCGGCCTCTGCCGTGACAGGGCAGCGTTCTAACCAACTGAACTACGTCCCCACTTTGTTTTCACCGGGTTAGCTGGAAACCGTTGATTTTCCTGTCTTTTCCTACTGTCGATAGAGTCGCCTCTGTTAACCGTTTCCACCCCATATAACCGAATTCCGGGGTTTTATCGACAGGAAACCGTAAGGAAGTACGTCCCTCCAGTTCCCGATGCGAGCCCTACGATCCGGAGCATCTGTCCATGCCCCGAGAATGAATTGTAGCAGAGCGAATTCAGATCAGTACAGTTGCCGAGATTGCTCGTTGAATTCCTGACCGCTCTAGCTGGACGTTTGTCCGAGATGAATCAGCCGTCTAATGCGGTTTCGCGGGTTTGTTTAGACTGATCAGCTCATCACGAGTCCGTTGGAGAATCTCTCGTGAAAGGTTCGGGTCTGACACGGCACGAGAGAGATTGATCGCTCCTAGCATCGCACTAATCGTGAGGATCGCGCGGGCGCGCCGATCAGAGCTGCCATTTGTAGGAACAAGGCCCGTCGAGTAAGCCAAGGTGCGTTTGAGTCGTGCGGTATATACAGCCTTCGCCGATCGACTCGCCCGAGACATGTCACCCAGCAATGCGCCTAACGCGCAGCCTGCCCCTGGCGCATCCCGGTGCTCTTCGGACAAATAGCTCTCCAAAGCTGTGGTTAGCGTGTCAGTATGTTCCTCCCAGCGGTCGAGGTCTTGGAATGCGGTGGCTAGAGCCTCAACCACCAGTTCATCGCGCGAATCGAAATGTTTGTAGAAACCGCCGACCGTAACGCCGGCCTCCTTCATGACATCGGCAACGCCGATGCCTTCCAGACCGAGTTCGCGAAACCTCTTGGCAGCAACGCTCACGATCCGAGCGTGCGTCTCCGCCTTATCACTCTTCGAATAACCCATTCTGGCCTCATCCTCTCTTCCCGAGTCCGCATGGATCGCTCCAGGCAAGAGTAGCTCCTAGAGTATCAGCATACTCTTCATTGATTCGATGCAAACCGTATCACCCGCGGTGCAAGAAGCTCATTGCATCAAGAATGGATATAGACAGTCCTTAGAAAATGAAGGCGGCAACGAAATGTTCCGAAAAAGATTTTATAAAATACTTTGCAACTTCTGGATTACAGTCATACTCTACCGTAGTGGGAGCACAGACAACCCATCACAAGCACAGGAGAAGCAATGAGCAACTCGTCCCCAGAGCGGAATAAGGCAATCGTGCTCGAAGCATTCGAGACACTGTTCAACAAGCGTGACTATGCGGCGGCGGAACGCTTCTGGTCACCGGACTACATTCAGCACAGCGCACACATACCTCCAGGTCGCGAGGGACTGTTCAATCTGGTCCGCTCAGTGCCGCAGACTTTGCATTATGAGAACCAGCTCATCATCGCAGAAGGCGATTACGTCGTTGCGCATAGCCGCTTCACGGGGATGGGCAGGCCGGCCGCCTGGATCGCAGCCGACGTTGTCCGGTTCGAAGACGGTCTTCTCAAAGAGCATTGGGACGTTTTACAGGATGAAGCGACCAAGGCCGAATCTGTCAGCGGCCTTCCCATGTTCGGCGATACGTTTCCGAAGTGAGGGCCAAAGGCAACGCAATCGCCCTGAAGGCGTTCGACACTTTTTTTACAAGACCAAGGAGGAACCGACCATGACGTCATCCGTTATTTCGAATGAAATATATGTGATTTTGGGAGCGAGCGGGAACACTGGCTCGATCATCGTCAATTCTCTGCTGTCAGCAGGCAAAAAGGTACGCGTCGTGGGACGCGATTCGGGGCGACTACAGCGCTTTGTGGACAAAGGGGCTGAAGCGTTCACGGCTGATATGAGCGATGCCTCTGCGCTCGCTAAAGCTTTCAGGGGAGCGCGCGGCGCATATCTGATGTTGCCGCCGGCGAAATCTCGGGAGGAGCAGGAGCGGGATAGCGACAACGTTGCGAAAGTTGTAAAAGAGTCCGGCCTGAGCTACGCGGTGCATTTGAGCAGCTACGGCGCGCAGGTTGCGGAAGGTGCCGGGCCAGTCTCGGGACTGCATTCTTCGGAACAAAAACTGAACGCCATCGAAGGTCTCAACGTTCTGCACCTGCGCGCCGCGTATTTCATGGAGAACAATCTGGCGGCGATCGGCATGATCCATCAGATGGGAATTCTCGGAAATGCGCTGTTACCCGACCTGAAGATCCCCATGGCCGCGACGCGCGACGTTGGTGACTACGCCGCGCAGCGCCTCCTGCATCTGGATTTCTCCGGCAAACAAACGCGCGAGTTGCTTGGGGAGCGCGACCTCTCGATGACGGAAGCTACCGCAGTGATTGCGCGCGGCATCGGCAAACCGGAGCTGCATTACCAGCAGTTCCCGTATGACCAAGTGCAGCAGGCGTTGACGCAATTGGGTGTTCCGCCGAAAGGAGCTGCCATGTACATCGAGATGTACAAATCCATCAACGCAGGAGTCCTCGTTCCGCTGGAACCACGCTCGCGGGAGAACACTGCACCGACTTCGTTTGAACAATTCGTGCAAGAAGTGTTTGCGCCCGCGTATCACGGGAAAGTTCCCATCGCTTAGGTTTAGCCCCCGGCGTGCGCTTCTTGAAGGCGAGTGTTCGGGGAACTCTCCGAACAATTCTGACCAACTGAGAGAGGAAACAATGACAACGATTGAGGCGATGCGACTGGGTTCGGTGGTCACGGCAATCAATGTCCTGGTTGCGAGCGGCTTTTCCATCGTGGGGATCATCCATCCGCAATATCTGGTCCCTGCGGGATCCGTTCCAACGCAGGCGTCGTTGATATTGGCGATGTACGCGGCGGCACGCACAATTCCTCTGGCTTTGTTCGCGTTGTGGGCGATCTACAAACAGGCGTTGCCTGCGT
>Ga0210389_10000029_pt1 | contig 130574 bp, 131 predicted proteins | sample IncBWH28OmetaG_FD_160127 | JGI IMG/M metagenome (GOLD analysis project Ga0210389, IMG submission 160127) | Forest soil microbial communities from Barre Woods Harvard Forest LTER site, Petersham, Massachusetts, United States - Inc-BW-H-28-O ...
AAGCGCGGTGGTGCTGGTACCGGTTCTTTTCCCCTTGCCTGTTGCTGGGGGCGGGGCCGACGGTGGGGGCGGGGACGGGTTCCCATGTCCATCGGGCGGCGGGCTGGTCGCCGACGGTGGGGCGCGGGGGGTGGATGAAGTCGGCGGGGTCGGCGTGGTAGCCCATCCAGTTGCGGACGAACCGGAGGCCGCCGAGGGTGCCTTCGGCGGTGCGGCGTTCTGCGGGGCTGAGGCCGGCGGGCGCAGTCGTATTCGGTGTGGTGGTAGTGGACGACGGTGGCGTCGACCATGGTGACCCACCAGACTGTTTCGCCGATGACGGCGAGTGCCTGCGGGAGGTCGCGGGCGTCGGCAAGGCGACGGGCGGCGTCTCCCATGGCAGCGGCTGACCAGCTGAGCGCGGTTTCTCCGGGCCAGGGGGTTCCAGCATGGTCGCGGTGCCAGGCGATGCGGCAGGCGGCGGTGCAGAAGCGGGCATGCTCGCGGCGCGGCTCGAAGCGGTGCCGCACTGTTCGCAGTCCCGCAGTCCTTCCATCGCCTCATGTTAGGCGGGGTGCCGTCTGGGTGACACTTTCAGCGACGGGTGCTGACGGGATGCTGGCGCAGCGGGCAGTGATGGTCGCGCTGTGCCACGCTTTACCTATGCCGATACTGGTAACGATTGCCGGGCCGATTGCCTCCGGTAAGAACACCGTTGCTGAGCTCCTTGCGAAGCGCTGCGAGAGCAGGGGGCTCACGGTCGTGATTGCTGACGTCGACGATGTGGCGGCGATGGTCACTGGGCCGGGAGCGGCCGCGAGTGGTTTGTGGTTTGCGGCGCATGAGGCTCATGGCGCGCTGGTGGCGCGGTGGATGCTGTCGGCGGTGAATGTGGTGATCAGCGTGGGGCCGGTCTACACCCCGGCCGAGCAAGGGGCCTTGTTCGGGGCGCTGCCTGCCGGGACTAGGCCGTGCCGGGTGCTGATTGATGCGCCGTTGTCGGTGACGTGGGAGCGGGCGCGCGGGGATGAGACGCGTCGGCTGTCCCGGCAGTACGACTTCCACGTGGCGGCGCATGAGCGTTTCCGGTCTCTGATGCCCGGCATTCCCTCCGATCTTTTTTTCGACTCTGGAGAGAGCAGCCCCGATGACATCGCTGATGCGATCCTGCGGGCGGTTGATCTTGCTGACTTAGGTACCTGGCGGGCGCGCGGGAAACCCTACGCCGACCGGTAGCTAGGGTGAACGGGCATGGCGGCCGGGCTCGTGCATCCGGCGCGGGGAGGGCACCGGGCGCGGTCCCGCCGCGATTACCGACGGAAGTCCATCGCCGTCGCCGTCGCCGCCGTCGCCGTCGCCGTCGCCGTCAATCGACGAGGATCTCGGCCAGCTTGCTCAGGTTGATGTTGCCGCCGGAGACGACGCACACGATCTTGCCGGTGCCGGCCCGGCCCGACAGCGCGGCGGCGGGGCCTAGCGCACCCGCGCCCTCGGCGATTACCCGGACGCGCTCGGCGAGTGTTCTGATGGCCGCGGCGACCTCGTTGACCGGGATCGCTAGCGCGTCATCGACGAGCGGGCGGACCAGCGGCCATACGCTGTCCAGCACTCGCCGACCGCCTGCGCCGTCCACGAACGAGGGCCGGTAGCCGGCGTCGGCCGGATGCCCGGCGGCGAACGCGGCAGCCATCCCCGCAGCAGTCTCGGGTTCGGCCGTGATGACCCTCGTCTCCGGCCGCAGCGCCTTGATAGCGCTGGCGACCCCGCCGGTCAGCCCTCCCCCGCCGTACGGGATTATCACCGCGTCCGGGTCGGGCAGGTCTTCCAGGATCTCCAGGCCGATCGTCCCGTTACCCGCCATCACCGCCCGGTCCTGGGCGGGGTGCACGAACAGGCCCTCCACCCCGTCCGCCCGGCCGGTGACGATGATGTTCCACCAGTCGTCGTAGGGGACCTTCAGCACCCGGCCACCCAGCCGTTCGATCGCCGTTAGCTTGGCCTCGGGCGCCTGGTCCGGCACCAGGATCGTGGCTGGAACACCGAGCTCGCGGGCCGCCCACGCGATGCCCTGAGCCATGTTGCCGGCACTAGCGGTGACCAGCCCCTTGGCCCGGTCCCCAGGCGACGCGAGCAGAACCGCGTTGGTCGCGCCGCGGATCTTGAATGAGTTGATGGGCTGGAGTGTCTCCAGCTTGAGGAAGATCTCGGCCGGCGCGTTCTCTACGTGCAGGCGTACCAGGGGCGTGCGGACCACTGCGTGCGCTATGCGAGCCCGGGCCGCCTTGATGTCCGCCAGCTCGATCACGGCAGTGCCTCCGTTATGGTGTCCAGCTCCTGGGGGGTGAGCGGATGCTTCAGGGCTTCAGCTACCGGGGCCAGGTGCTCCGGGCGGCCGGGGCCGATCACGATCTGCGCCACCCGATCGTCGGCCAGCAGCCAGGCCAGCGCGAGTCCGGCCAGCGAGGTGCCCCGGCCGGCCGCGATGGCGTCCAGCCGGTCTAGTGCGTCGAAGGTGGCCTCGTTGAGAAATCCGTAGTAGGGCTCGGGCCGCTGGGTCATCCGGGAGCCAGCCGGGTACGGTGCGCCGCGCCGGTACTTGCCGGTCAGCCAGCCGCCGGCCAGCGGGCCGAAGGCGAGGTAGGCGATGTCGTGCTCCGCGCACAGCGGCAGAAGCCCGGCTTCATCCTCGCGGGCGAGCAGGGAGTAGCTGTTCTGGATGGCCCGTGGTTCCGCGACCTTGAGCGCCTGCGTCAGCTGGCGGGCGTCGAAGTTGCTGACGCCGTAGGCGCCGATCAGGTTGTTGTCCTGGACAGCGCGGAATGCTCCGAAGGTTTCCGCCAGCGGGACGTCCGGGTCGAATTCGTGCGCCAGGTACAGGTCGACCTGATCGACACCTAGCCGTTCCAGGCTGGACTGGAGCTGACGGCTGATTCTTTCCGGGTCCAGGCCGTGATCACCACCCCGACGCATCGGGTTGAACGTCTTCGTGGTGAGCCTCGGACGTGCGCCGCGCGAGCGGATCCAGCGGCCGATCACTTGCTCGCTGCGGCCGCCGCCGTAAGCGTCGGCCGTGTCGAAGTGAGTCAGGCCAGATTCCCAGGCCGCGTCCATCAGGCCGAACGCCTGATCGTCGGTGAGGCCCTGGCCAAAGAACTCCGGGGCCGAGCCGACGCCGCCGAAGTTTCCGCAGCCGAGCGCGATGCGGGACACGGGAAGCTGCACGGGACCACTGCCTTAGTGACGTGAGGGCTGTCCGGGCGGCCGCCCGTCACCGGGCATGCCGAGGCCTGTATGAGGCGGAGTTAGAGTATCCGCCCGCTGAACGTGAGAATATCCCTGGCATGAGGGGCACTCTCACGCAAGACGGCAGAAATATCGAGGCAACCAAACAAGGGGTCGAACGGGCTGTGGCCGCAGGCACGTTCTTTTGGCTCAATCTCGACATCCACGACCCGGGACCAGACGACGATGTCACGGGGCTTCTGATCGATACCTTCCACTTCCACCCGGTAGCCGTGGAGGCGGTAGAGCGGTTCGGCCAGCGTGCACGCATCGATGACTACGACGACTTCGTGCACATCATCACCTTCGGCATGGGCGCCGACGGGAAGAGCGTGGCTGAGGTGCACTGCTTCGTCACCGATAAGTTCATCGTCAGCCTCCACCAAGGCGACTGCCCCGCACTGGCCACGGTTTGCGACCGTATCAGCGGTCACCACTCCGCGAAGGCATCCGCGCCTCAGACCGTCATCTTCTACCTGATTATGGACACTCTGATCGACTCGTTCTTCCCGGTGCTGTCCGACTTCGACGATTCGATCGACGATCTCGAGGGTGCCATCCTGAAGAACCCGACCGAGGAGCAGCTAGGCACGCTTTTCGGCATGAAGCGACAGATCATGACCATCCGCAAGGTCATCAACCCGCAACGCGACATGATCGCCAGCCTCAACGCCGGCATGGTGGAAATCCCCGGGATGTCCGACCAGGGTTCAGCTTACTTCCGCAACCTCTATGATCACCTCATTCGGATCAGCGACATGGTGGACGCCTACCGGGACCTAGTCAGCGGCGCCATGGACACGCACCTGTCCATGGTGTCCAACCGGCTGAACGTGATCATGAAGCAACTGGCCATGATCGCCACCATTTTCCTGCCCCTCGGCTTCCTGACCGGCTTCTTCGGGCAGAACTTCGGCTGGCTGTCGGATCACCTGCAGAGCGGTCTCGGCTACTTCCTCTTCCTCGGCGTCGGCGCCGAAATCGTCGCGATCGTCCTCCTGCTCCTCCTCTTCAAGCGGCGCGGCTGGCTCGGTAGCGGCCCCACGGCCTGAGCACGCCGCGTGCCACGCAAGCCCAGTCACAGGACGTCCGGGCGGACGCGCACGATGGGCGAATGAGGCACCAATTGCCGGGTCGGGAACAAACTCATCTGCGTATTCGGCCACGTTCCTGACGTGTCCGACTGCGCGTCTAAGCCCGTTCGCGCGTTCAATCGGCGAGGAGCGACGCGGTAAACCGTGCCGGCCATCGCCACGTCGAACTAACGGGACGTTCCAGGGAACGGGACACGCACGGCGGGGGGCCGGAAATGACATCCGAGGACGGCGCAGCCTACCAATCCGGGGATACCGGACAGTCAGACAGCAATGAAGAGGTGCGGCTCTGGGCAGCGGAAATTGAAACTGCCCAGGCCGAAGAGCTGACCGAGATCGACACGGCACTAGATGAGGTCCAGCGAGCCGATTCACGGGAGGAAGCAGTAGCGTCACTAATTCGAGCCACGGTGGGTATCAACTGCCTCTATGCCCGCATCCCGGCCATGACCCCACTAGAAGTCCCTCTTCCTAACCTTTACCATACTCCGCACGTCTATCCGCAATACGAAAGTTTCCTCCGATTCCGCGTAGTTTCCAAGGAGACCGCGCGCAAGCTGGACATGCGGCTCGAAAAGTATTTGAAAGTCGCCAATACCATGGTCGAAAAGTGGAAACCGGATCAGTACCAGGTGAGCGTCGGCTTCCCACAGCTCGTCTCGGTGACTCTCACGTGGAATGTGCAGTAGCGGACCCAGCTGATTCCAGATTCCGCTCTCGCCTGGGCCGCCAGCGCGATCGGTCCAAACGCGGAGATCATCAGCGTCGAGTCGCTGCACGGCGGCTTCAGCCCCTGGAGGCTGCGGATCAATGACGGCGCCGGCCGCCAAGAGGTGATCTTGCGAATCGCGGGGCGCGTCGAACCTGGCGAGATCCGGACCGCCGCCGCGGCACTCCAGTTCGTCAAGGCGCATGGTCTGTCTACGCCGACGCTGATCGCCGAAGACCCCGAAGGCCGACACGCTAACGCTCCGGCGACCCTGGAGACCGTGCTGCCGGGAACCAGCCAGTCGCCCCGCACGGTGTCGCCCGAACGGCTGCGCCGAGTTGGGGAGGCCATCGCCAAAGTGCAGGCGATTCCCCTGGAACCCCGACCCGGCTTGCCCCTGCGCGTTCGCCCCACCGCCGCCGACGATCACGCGCTCGAACGGCGCTGGGCGAACCTCTACCGAAGCTGCCCGGCAGCCGGGAAGCCGGCCGTCGTCGGCGCGCTGTCGGAGCTAACCGGCTGGCCTGTCGAGCATTCCCGAGAGACGCTGGAGCAGATCACGGCCGGTTCCCCGCTCCTCCAGCTTGCCGACGATCGCGTCCGCGCCCTCGACCGGCCACTCAACACGCTGGTCTTCGTCCACGGCGACATGTGGGCGGGCAACATGCTCTGGGACGACGACACTTGCAGCGGACTCATCGACTGGACCGATGCCGGCGCAGGCGACCCGGCGTCGACCTCGCCCAGCTCCGCATGCAAATGTCGATTCAGTACGGGCCGGACGCGGCGACGCACGTCCTCGATGGATGGGGGCAGAGAGCGGACGACCCGCGGATAACCTGCCGTACTGGGACGCCGTGGCCGCTCTCAACACCCCGGCCATTTTCGACGGTCCCGACGCCTTCGATGCCGATGGCTCAGAACTCGGCATGCACGCCGCGACGCGGCGACGCGATGAATTCCTGCGGACCGCGCTCCGCCAGCTCGCCGCCAGCCCCCACCTTCCCGGCGGAACCAGGTAGGTCCGCAAGGACCGCTCACTTCCCCGTCCGCTAACCTTGCCCTCACAGATCGTCATCGGGGAGGGCGCATGCCGCACGTCGTCGACTTCGAGAGCGTGTCCACCGTCGGCTTGGAGTCGTCCCCGGTCGCGGGGGCTCTCGCCGGGCTACGCGCCAACGAGGCACGCTACTTCAAGAACAAATACGATCACGTGTTTACCGTAAGCCCCGCCGGTGAGGAACCAGAGACGCTGGACTGGCTGAACCGCATCCTCGCCGACGAGCGCGGAATCGTCATCTCCGCCCGCCCGCTTGAGGTGACTGCTTTCGAGGTGGACGGTTTTCGGATGGCTTACGTGTTCTACGAGTCTGGCCTGTCAGTCAACGTGATGTACGGCATCACGGACGAAAAGAAGCGCGCTGTCGGGTTCAAACTCGCAGAAGGCATGGAAATTCCCGAGGAACTCGCGTCCCGCTTTAAGTTCGCGCGCCAGAAGTCAAAGCTGGCGGGAGTAATCCGCGGCTCCTTCTTCGTGATCAAGGGTGAATACTGAGCCCGAATCCGCAGCCCGGCGACGGCGGCGAAGCTGTCCATCCGTCCCCGCGCGCCCTGGCGATGGCGTGAGCAGGCCACCTGATAACCCTGCCAGCGTTAGCTCGCCAGGATGGCGGCTACCGCCGCGATAATCATGCGCTTGTGTTCGGTCGCGGGAGCCCTGCCGCCGTGCTCGGGCCGGACCGGACCCGCGTCGGTGGCCATGTGCGAGAGGCTGAGGATCATGCTGAGAAGGTCAGCGGCCGGATAGCTTCTGGTGACTCGTCCGGCGGCCTGAGCCCCCTCGATCGCGGCAATCTTCTCTCGCTGGGTCTTGATGACCGCCTCGGGCAGCGGCCTGTCGCCGGGTTCGAGCTGGTGCCAGGCGGCAAGCCGGACGACTTCAGGACGGGCGGTGTAGTAGTCGACGAGGGCGCCCGCGTAGGCGGGCAGATCGTCGGGATCGAAGGGAACCGCCTCGACGAGTTCGGTGGCGAGGGCGCCGAAGACGGTGTCGAACAGGTCGCTCTTGCTGCCGTAGTAGCGGTAGAGCAGGGCGTTGTTCACTCCCGCCGTGGCGGTGATCCGGTCCACCCGGGCGCCGGAGATGCCGTAGGTCGCGAACTCGGCGACGGAGGCGTCGAAGATCTTGCGCCGGGTTTCTTCTGCGCTGCGTGCCATGCCCTCAGTTTATGTAAGTAACTTCCTACTTGACAAGTCCGCCGACTTCCCGCACCATTGAAAGTAAGAAGTTACCTACATTGGAGGCAATCATGGCACGCACCATCGTCATCACCGGCACCGCCAGCGGCTTCGGCAGGCTGTCCGTCGAACGGTTCGCCGCCGAGGGCTGGAACGTCGTCGCGACCGTCCGCAAGGAAAGCGACCTGCACGTCCACGACGGACTGCGAGGAGTCGCCACCCTGCTGCTGGACGTAGATGACGAGCAGGCCGACCTCGGGTTCGCCGATCTCGCCATCGCGCAGTTCGGGCGGGTCGACGCTCTGGTCAACAACGCCGGCTACTACCAGGCCGGCCCGCTGGAAGGCGCCACGATGGACCAGATCCACCGTCAGTTCCAGACCAACACCTTCGGCCTGATCGCCCTTAACAAGGCGTTCATCCCGCACATGCGCGAGCAGGGGTCCGGCGTCATCATCAACATCGGCTCCATCAGCGCCGACCAGGGCTACCCCTACACGTCGGTCTACGAAGCGTCCAAGGCCGCGGTCGTCTCCCTGAGCGAGGGCCTCAACGCCGAGCTCGCCGAGTTCGGCATCGCCGTCAAGGCCATCCTCCCCGGCAGCATGGACACCAAGATCTTCAACAAGATGGACCTGTCGGAAAACACCCCGGCGGCCTATGAAGCCTCCATCAAGGCCTTCTATTCCCTGGACCTGTTCCAGGCCCGGTCCCACCCCCGCGTGACGTCCGATGTCATCTACCAGGCTGTCACCGACGGCGACACTACCAAGGTCCGCTACTACACCGGTCCCGACGGCACCGCCATCCCGCGGGTCAAGCAGGTGCTCGGCCAGGACTGGTACTGGCAGGAGTTCCGCGCCCTCGTCGGCGGCAGCCCCAGCCCGCTGTGGCGCACCCTCGTCCCCTCCGCCACAGTCGCCGACCAGCAATAGCCACGCCCGCGATGGCCGGCCGGACGGCCGCGTCAGCGTCCCTCCTGGCCGGCCCGGGCGCCCTACCGGCTCAGCCAAGCAGATAGGAGCACATCATGACCGCACAGGTTTGGTTCATCACCGGAAGCTCACGGGGTCTCGGCCGGTCCGTCGCCGAAGAGGCACTGGCCGCCGGCCACAAGGTCGTCGCGACCGCGCGCAAGACAAACGCACTGGATGACCTCGCGGAGCGCTACGGCGACCAGTTGCTCGCCGTGCCGCTCGACGTCACCGACCCGGCGCAGGCGGCCGACGCGGTCGACCGGGCCGTCGAGCGCTTCGGCCGCCTCGACGTGGTGGTCAACAACGCGGGCTACGCGGATCTCGCGCCCGTCGAAGAGGTCTCGCTGAAGGCGTTCCGCGCCCAGGTCGAGGCCGTCTTCTTCGGCACGGTACACGTCACCAAGGCGGCGCTGCCGGTATTCCGGCGCCAGGGCACCGGTTACTTCATCCAGGTCACCTCCGTCGGCGGCCGCCTGACCGCCCCCGGACTGGGCGCCTATCAGTCAGCCAAGTTCGCGGTCGAGGGCTTCTCCAGCGTGCTCCGCCAGGAGGTAGCCCCGCTGGGCATCCACGTCACGCTCGCCGAGCCCGGCGCGATGCGGACCGACTGGGCCGGCTCGTCCATGGACATCCCGGACTTCGGCCCCGGCTACGAGGCCACCGTGGGCGCGATAGGCAGGCACCTGCGCGAAACCTCCGGCACCGAGCCGATCGATCCGGCCAAGGTCGCGCGTGCCTTCCTGGACCTCGCCGGCAACCCGCGGCCGCCCCTGCACCTCGTGCTGGGCCGCGACGCGGTCGACCACATGGCCGGCGTGATGCGGGAAACCGCGGCCGAGGACGAGCGGTGGGCGCAGGTCGGCCGCTCGGTGGACTTCGACTGAGCCCGCCCTTTGACTTTGAGGAGAAACGTCATGAACAGCACGGAATTCAGCGGCAAGGTCGCCCTTGTCACCGGGGCCAGCAGCGGCATCGGCGCCGCCACCGCCGTCCTCCTCGCGCAGCGAGGCGCGGCAGTCGCGGTGTCCGGCCGCCGCAAGGACAAGCTCGACGATGTCGTCGCCACCATCAGGGAAGCCGGCGGCTCCGGTCTGGCCGTCCCCGGAGACGTCGGCGTGCCGGCCGACGTCGAGCGGGCGGTCGCGGCTACCGTCGCGGAATTCGGCGCCCTTCATTACGGCGTCAACAACGCGGGCATGAGCGGCTACTTCGAGGGTGTGGCAGACCTGAGCCTCGAGAGGTGGAACGAGGTGCTGAACGTGAACCTCTCCGGCCTGTTCTACTCGATGAAGTACGAAATCCGCTCGATCCTCGCCGCCGGCGGCGGCGCGATCGTCAACGTTTCGAGCGTCTTCGCCGACCGGGGCGGCCCGAGCGTCGAGTACTCCAGCGCCAAGCACGCGATCCGCGGCCTCACCCGCACCACCGCTATGGACTACGCCGGCCGCGGCATCCGGGTCAACGAGCTCCAGCCAGGCGTCATCGACACCGAGATGACGCAGGCCAACCCCGCGGGAACCCAGGCCGTCGCCGACCGCGGAATCCCGCTCAAACGGGTTGGCACCGCACGGGAAGTAGCCACCGCCATCGCGTTCCTGCTCTCCGACAACGCCTCCTACATCACCGGCGCCCACCTCGCCGTCGACGGCGGCTTCCTTGCCTGACAGCGGCGGCCGGCCTGCCAGGAGAATTCCTGGCAGGCCGGCGTTCAGCGAACTTTACGATGCAAGTGGAGGCAGGTACCGGGCCGGACCGGCCTTGACGAGTTGCCGGGCGATGCTGGACGGCGGACAGCGCGGTTACTTTTCGTGACTGCTGGGCGCCGGGACGAAGCTCTGGTTGATATGCGGGGCGAAGAGCATGGATGACGTGGACACCGGCAGGTTAGGTACCTGCCGTCCGCGACCAGGATCAGCGGGTTTGCCATTGATGACGGGACTCCTCAGTGAGGCGGCAATAACTGACATGCGGGGATTGCACCCAATTCGCGGGCACCTCCCCAGCCTCGCTGGGTGCGGACTGTAGCACCCGGATCGGGCCTTCGCGCTGTTGCCTCATCCTGATAAGCGCGCCCCCGAGTGGCATCTGTCCCGCAACCGAGGCGGCGCGATGGGCGTCTCCCGATGCCACCTCGCGTGACCGGAGCCGCTCGCGAAGATCAGCGCCCTTGCGAGGCCTGGACCGTGGCGATCAGCGAGGAGGCGAGCGACGTGCGGGCGCCGGGATCCAGGGACGCGGCGGAGCGCATGAACTCCTTGACGCCCTGCAGCGCCGCCGCCGTGCACTCCAGGACCGACGCCTCCGTTTTCGCGGACGCGGCGTCCAGGTCAGCGCGCGGGACTACCTGGCCGACCAGGCCCGCCGTCTTCGCTTCGTCGGCCGTGATCGGGTCGCGCAGCAGAACCAGGTGAGACAGCGTTTTATACGGGACCCGGTCGGCCAGCGCCGAGATCACCAGCGTCGGCGGGATGTTGTGGTTCATCTCCGGCAGCGCGAACGTCGCGTCGTCGCCCGCCACCGTCAGGTCGCACATCCCGGCCAGCGCGCAGCCGACCCCCAGCGCCTTGCCCTGCACCACTCCGAGGATCGGCGCCGGGCAGTCGCGGAACGCACCGTACAGCCGCAGCGGGCCCGCCGCGATCACCGACCGGAAGTCCATCGCCGTCGCCGTCGCCCGGTCGATCGGCGGGGACTTCCGGCCCCGGCAGAAGTCGGGCCCCTCCCCCGTCAGGCGCACCAGTTTCACGTCGGGACCCACGTCCCCGAGCGCGGCCGCCATGGCCGCGCCCATCTCCTCGGTGACGAGGTTCCCGTGCTCGGGATCGTCGAGGACGAGGTCAAGCACGTCGCCGCGCCGCCGCACGTTCAGCCCGGGTACCATCAGCTGCCCTCCCTGCCCATCCGTGCCCGTCGCACCGCCGAGACCACCTCGGCGGCCGGCTGCCCCGAGGTCTTCGCCACCAGCGCTCCCACATCCGCCGCCGTCCAGTCCGGGCCGGCCACCGAACGCACCAGTTCCTCCCGGTCCCGGTCGGACAGGCCCGGAACCTCGACGTGGAACCCGAGCCGCCCGGCCCGCAGCACTCCCGGGTCGACCAGGTCGGGCCGGTCGGTGACCCCCACCACCAGCGCCTGGCCCATCCGGATCGTGGCGTCCAGCTCCGACAGGAGCGCGCCCAGCACCCGCTCGGCGGCCCTGGTCGCCTCCCCTGGACCGGCCGTCACCCGGCGCGGCGCGAGGACCTCGAGGTGCTCCAGGCCGATCACCACCGGCCTGACCTCCCGGGCGCGCGCGAAGGCGGCCCGCAGTTCGGCCTCGGACTCACCCAGCCACTGCGTGAACACCGCCGTGCCGTCGACCTCCACGTAGGTGGCGCCGAAGCGGCCGGCCAGCGCCCGCAGCAGCATGCTCTTGCCAGTGCCCGGCGAGCCGTGCAGCAGCACGCCCTCCGCCCAGCGGGCGTCCTCCGCGAAGACCGCGTCCGCCAGCGAGGTGAGCTGCTTCTTCTCCTCCGCCAGGCCGACCACCTGGTCCCAGTCGGTCAGGTCCTCCCCCGCCGAGATCCGGAAGCTCCGCAGCAGGCTCGGGCTGACCAGCCGCGCGGCGGCCTCGATGTCCGCCCGCTCGACCGCCACCGGCGCCGCCGCCGAAGCCAACGCCGGTCCTGCCCCCGCGCCGCCCTCCGGCCGTGCCAGCCGCAGCGCCGCGTGCATGCCGACCTCCCGGGCGAAGCCCATCAGGTCGGCGCCGGTCATGCCGGCCGACCCGTGCCGGATGAACCGGTCGAGTTCTTCCTCCGCCTCCGCCGTGAGGGGCATGTCGCGCGTGTGGACGGCCACGATCTCCGCCCGGCCCTGCTCATCAGGCGGCAGCACCGGCAGCTCGACGTCGAAGCGGCCCGGCCGCCGGAACGCCTCGTCAACCACGGCGAGCCGGTTCGTCGTGCCCAGCACCACCACCTGGCCGAGTTCCCCCATGCCGTCGAGCAGGGCCAGCAGCTGGCTGGCCGCGCGGATGTCGGTCATCGACGCGAGCCGGTCGCGCTTGGTGGTCAGCACGTCGACCTCGTCGATCAGGATGAGCGTCGGCGCGTGCTCGGCGGCCCGCTGGAACAGCTGCCGCATGTTCGACTCGGTCTCGCCCGAGTACGTCCCCACCAGGTCGCTCGCGGCCATCGCGATCACGTGCGCCCCGGTCTCCGACGCGGCGGTGCGCGCCAGCAGGGTCTTGCCCGTGCCGGGCGGGCCGTACAGCAGCACCCCCCGCGGCGGGCGGATGCCGAGTGTCGAGTACAGGCGTGACTGGTGCAGCGTCAGCCCGAGCAGGCTGAGCAGCCGTTCCAGGGTCTCACCGGACCCGCCCACGTCCGCCCGGCTCGCGTGCCGGACCGGGGTGGCGGCGACGCCGTCGTGGTCGTGATGGTGCTGGTGGTCGGCGTGGCGCGCGGGCGCGTCGATGAAGCCGATCCGCGTGCCCGGCCCGATCACCGACGGGTCCGGCGCGCACGACGCGACCGCCACGGTCACGTCCGACCCGTCGCCCAGCAGCGGCAGCCCGGCGGTCGCCCCGGCCCACACGACCGTGCGCGCGTTCCGCAGGCTGTCCGCCGCCCGCTCGCGCAGCGTGTCCGACAGCGCGAGCGACGGCTGGATGGCCACCTCTTCGCATTCCGCCGCGCCGAGCACCCCGGCGCGGACCTCATCCCCCGGCTTGGCGCGCAGGTCCGCCCACAGCGCGCGGCCCAGCCGGACCCGGGGAAGCGGTCCGGCGTTCTCCCCGCCAGGCGCGACCGACACCCGCGCGAACGCGACGTCGCCGACGGGGCCGATCAGCCGGACGACGTGCTCGGCGAGGCCAGAATCCAGGCCCGTCACGATCGCCGCGGGCAGCTCCACCTCACGGGGGCCGAGGGGGCGGCCAGGAGCGGGACGCGCGGACGTGATGGAAATGTGCTCGGAATCCGGGGGAAGTGAGGATGGCGCGGCGGGCTCGCTCATGAGGCGTGACCGGCGGCGTTACCGGCGGCCGCGGCGAACTCCGGCGCCGGGCTCAGCACCTCGAGGGCCACGCCCATCTCCGACCCCAGGGCCGAGTCGTAGTTCGGGAAGGCCGTGATCATCCGGACCGGTCCCGGGCCCGTGTTCACGTGCTGGAATACCACGCCGTAGGGCCGCGGCGGCAGGCCGATGACGTCGCGCCGTTCCCACTCGTGGATCTCGCCGTCGAGGTCGGTGTAGCCCTCGCCCTCGACGACGAAGTGGACGATGCCGCCCTGGTGCCGGATCTTCCCGGACCGGGAGCCCGGCGGGATCTCCAGCTCGCAGAAGTAGATCGCCCGCGTGTTCGGCTCGGTCAGGCTCGGGTGCAGGTACCAGCGCAGCAGGCCGAACGGCGTCAGCTCGGCGGGCAGCTTATCGCGCTCCATGACCGAGGTTCCCTCGGCCTTGCGCTCCCGCTCCGCCAGGCCCGAGGCCACCATCGCGTCCCAGAGAGTGGTCGCACCGTTGTCGGCCGTAGCTGTCATTGGGTCACCTCCGCGCCGTTGCGGCCCTTCCAGTCCGGGCTTTCCTCGCGCTGCTCGAAGATCGCGCCGGTCGCGAACTGGAACGGGGCGAAGATGAAGGCCAGCCACTGGCTCGCCTGCGTCTCGTCGTTGTTGAAGTGCTGGTGCTCGCAGCCACCGGGGAGGATCGGGAGGATGATGAGGTCGCCCTCCTTCCACGACTCGGCCTTGCCGTTGATCACCGTGCTGCCGTTGCCCTCGAGCACGTACAGGCCGAGCCCGCCCTGGTGGACGTGCTTGCCGGAGTGGCTGTGGATCTCGTGGATGAACACCCGCCACTCGCTCAGGGCGGTGTCGGTGATGTCGTCGTGCAGGTAGTAGCCGATCTTTCCCTGCCGGTTCTGCTGCCAGGGGATCTCCGACCCCTTGATGACGATCCGCCCCTTCATCGCGCGCTCCCGGCGCGCGGCCATCCGCGAGAAGACCGACTCGTAGAAACTCCGCTCAGCGGGTGAACGCGGCCTTTCACGCTCCGCCATCCGCTCCGCGTCTCCTCCGAAACCGCTCACTGCTGCTCCTTTCAGGCTGTGGCCGATCCGGTGGCCTGTTCTGTGCCATGGGCACCGCGGACGACATCGACCACGGTGTCCGGATCGGCCGGCTCCTCGTCGGCTCGCCAGGCGACGAATCCGTCTGGCCGTACTAGGACCAGCGACCGCTCGTAGGCGGCCGCCGCCCGCTCATCGCTGATCGTCTCGACCCGCATCGGGACGTTCTTCCGGGACGCGGCGGCTAGCATCGCCTGTCCCGACGGGGGATTGTCCCCCAGCCGGAGCAGGACGAAGCGCCGGCCGAACAGGTCCAGCGTGGAACGTCCCTCCCCCAGCCACGCGTGCGGCGCCCGCGCGCCCGGCCGGGTGGTCGGGGTGTACGACGTAACCGGGCTCGGCGGCACCGGGGTGCCGTCCGGCACGCAGACCGGGGACTCGTCGTACCGCAGCCCCAGGTGCAGCCCGAGCGAGAACCACTCGTTCTTCATCACGTCGATCATGTGCGCGCCGAGATCGCTCCTGGTCCGGTCGCCCGCCGCGCCGGCCTCCAGCAGCCCGTCGAGCGGCCGCTGCCGCGGCGAGAGCATGGCCTCCAGGTTCCGCGTCGATTCCGTGGCTACGCGCGCCGCGACCGGGCGCCGTTCAGCGGTGTACGACGCGAGCAGCCCGGGCCCGCCCCAGCCCCGCACGCTGGCCTCGAGCTTCCAGGCCAGGTCGACGGCGTCCCCGATCCCGGTGTTCATCCCGAACCCGCCGGTCGGCGACATCATGTGCGCCGCGTCGCCCGCGATATACACGCGGCCGCTGCCGTAGCTCTCGGCCACGAGCTCGCGCCGGGTCCACGGGACGACCGTCTCGATCTCGAAGTCGAAGTCGGCCCCGAGCGCGCGCCGGATCGCGCCGTCGATCTCCTGCCTGGTCCACTCGCGCGGCGTGCCGTCGCCGATGAGGGAGAACCGCCAGCGGTCCCGCCCGTTGATCGCGACCAGCGTGGCCCACGTGCCCTCGGGGCCGATCAGGATGAACCGGTACGCCAGCCCCTTGTCATGCAGGCCGGGCAGCTGAGCACAGCGGAAGACCACGTTGGTCGTGTAGGTCAGCAGGTCCCGGCCGCTCATCCGCACGCCGAGCTTCTGCCGCACCAGGCTGGACGCCCCGTCGCAGCCGACCAGGTAGTCCGCCGTCACCGTGGTCTCGGCGCCGCTGGAGTCCGACAGCACGGCGGTCACGCGCTGGTCATCCTGCCAGAAGTCGATCAGCTCGCAGTGATAGCGCAGGTTGACCTCGGAAAACGACGACGCGAACCGCCGCAGGATGGGGTCGAACATGTTCTGCGGGCAGCGCTCCCGGTGCGCGGGGGTCTGCGGGGGCGGGGCGCTGTCGGCCATCGAGCTCATCGGCTCGCGGCCGAGCTGGTAGCCGCGCAGGCTCGTCACGTAGACGTTGTCCTGCGGGTAGTCACGCGGGTAGGGCGACTGCTCGACCCAGGGGGTGATGCCCCATCGGCGGCAGAACTCCATGGTCCTTATCCCGACGGCGTCCATCTTCGGCTGGTAGATCGAGCCGTCGGTCCGCTCCGCGATCAGGCACTGGATTCCGCGCCAGCCCAGGTCGCCGGCCAGCGCCAGGCCGACCGGTCCGGCGCCTACGATCAAGACGGGTACGTGCACGTCGTCAGCCCACCCGGTACGCCGACGCGGCCAGCGCCGCGCGCCCGCCCGCCTCGTAGTCTTCGGTGCGCAGGTAGCCGCAGTAGCGCTGCAGGGGCTCGTCCGTGATCGCCAGCAGGACCGCCCCGCGCTCGCTGCGGTGGAACTGGCCCTTCCAGCTCGGCGCGGCGATCGTGTCACCCCGCGACCAGCTGACCTCGACGCCCTCGATCACCGAGCTGCCCTCGCCCTCGACGACGACGTACTGGCAGTTGGCCGACGTGCGGAACGAGGTCGTGGTGGTGCCGGGGTCGAGCCGCTGCATGTACAGCCCGACCGTGGGCAGCGCCGGGTCGCCGAGCTCGGTCCGGCGGCCGTAGCGGCCGGTCGGGTCCGGCTCGGCGGCCGAGAGCCGTTCACGAATCACGTCGTAGGGAAAGAGCAGCGGCGTGTCCCGCGTCTCGCGCTCGGGGGCCTGCCAGTCGCCGGGGTATGGCTCGAAGAACATCGGTTCGAGCAGCTGCACGAGCGGGACGTCGAGGAAGTCGACCCAGACCGCCGGCTCGGTCCCGTCGTGCGCGTGGCCGTGCCAGTGCATGCCCGGCGTAAGCACCACGTCCCCGGGTTTCATCGGTATCCGCACGCCGTTGACGACGGTGTAGGCGCCGTCCGATTCCAGCACCACCCGTCCCGCGTGCGGGGAATGACGATGCGTCCGTGCCCGCTCGCCCGGCAGGACCATCTGGTAGGCGAGCACGTGGGTCTTGAGCGTCGGGTACCGGTTCCCGTCGCTGGGGTTGACCATGATCAGGTTCCGCCGCTCGGTCCGTTCGGCCGGAATGTGGTCGGCGGAACGGCGCAGCAGGTCGGCGGCGTCCGCGTAGTGCCAGACCGCTGGCACGAAGCTGCCATTCGGTTCCGGCCACATCGGCGGGTTGCCCCGGCGGTTCCAGCCGGCCAGCAGCTGGTGGCGGGCGATCTCGGTGTTGAACTCCTCCGTCGCCGCTGCCGCGTTCTTGGTCATAAGGCCGCGCCTCCCAGGGCTGTTCGCAGCGGCGCCGGATCACTACGCAGAGCGCCGCTTCAGCTAGACATTGACCGTTGCATGGATAATATTAACCAACATGCGGTCACGGTCAAGAGGACGCCGGCCGCTCGCAAACGGGACTACCCTGACGTACAACACACGCTCTGCCGATCGCCGACGACAGATCGTTGCCGCGCGATCATCGCCGGAAGGACGGGTTGATGCCGGATCGGGATGAGGACGGATCGGCCGCCGCACTGAGCGGCGTCCGCAGTGTCGCGCGCACGCTGGAGATCATGTCCTTGCTGCGCGAAGGACGCTCAGCCATCACGCTGCGGGAGATCCAGGCAGAGACCGGGCTGCCCCGCACCACGCTCGTGCGCCTGCTGTCGACTCTCGAGCAATTCGGCCTGCTGTGGGGCACCGGCAGGCACCGCTACATCCCCGGTCCGGGACTCATGCGCTGGGCGGGACTGGCGCGGGACGCGTGGGAATTGCCCGCCGAGGCACGCCAGGCCCTGCGTGACCTGGTCCGGAACACGCGGGAGACCGCGAGCATCTACGTGCGGCAGAACGTCCGCCGGATCTGCGTGGCCCAGGAGCAGAGCCCGCAGGCGCTCCGTCACGTCACGCGGGTCGGGCGCGAATCCCCGCTGAACGCGGCGCCGGGACGGGTGCTGATCCGGGACCTGTCGGAGGAAGACCTGACGCGCGTGGCCAAGGACTCCCCCGACGGGGAACAGCGCCTGCCGCTGCTGCGCGAGTGGCAGCGGGAAGTCCAGGCCAGCGGGTACGCCGTGTCCCACGGCGAAAGGGAAGACGGGCTGTCCGTGGTCGCCGTTCCCCTCGTCGACCGCGGGGGAAAGGTGGTCGCCGCCCTGACGCTGGCCGGGCCGACCGAGCGGTTCTCCGACGACAGGATCGCGCAATTCCTGGACGCGCTGAAGGTGGCCGCCACCGCGGTCGAGCAGAGCAGCTTCATGATGTTCACGCGCTGATCGCGGCGGCGGGTCAGGTCATTCGGGCCGGTCAGGTCATTCGGCAGGCCGGATTACTCGGGCAGGTCGGCGATTCCGGGCTGCTCCGGGCCGTGCGGGATGTCGAACGTGTCCTCCCCGGTGCGCAGCAGGCGCCCTGGGCGAGCGGCCCTTGCAGGCTGGCGCCGGCGTTGTTCACCAGCCCGTCGATTCGCTTATGCCGGTCGAGGGCCGCGGCCACCAGGTCGCGCACCTGCGCCGGGTCGGTCACATCGGTGGGACCTCAGCCGCTGACCGCCCGCTGGAGCAGCCAGGCGCTGCCCTCATGCGACAGCGCGGACCGGACCAGCGCCGACCACGGGTCGTCGTCGGCCATGTTCTCCCAGCGCTCGACGTAGGCGCGGGCGATCCGGGCACCGAGGCCCTCGGTCCCGCCGACCAGCGCGCGCGGCACCTCGAACCGGCCGACCTCCATGAACAGCGCTTCCTTGCCGCCGAAGTAGGTGACGACCAGCGCCTGGTTCACGTCCGCCGCGGCGGCGATCGCCCGCACGGAGGTCTGCGCGTACCCGTTCGCCGCGAACAATCGCCGTGCGGCCGCCAGCACATCACGCCGCCGGCCCTCGGGGTCATGTGCGCGGGACCGGCGTTCGCCGTCTGGAGTGATCCCCATGATCGTGAATGTAAGCGACATGACCCGGTTCACGTGCGCGATTACGCGGGCGCGATCGGGGCACTGGCGCGTTTGACCCATCATCACAGCGCCGCCGGGCACCATTCTGGCCGGGGCTGGCCCACGAGAGAGGTTTGGGGATAATGAACAGACCATTACCAGGAAGAGAGAGAACAAGTGAGCGCTGAAGACTCACCCGCACGGATCATCGCCCTGGCGTGCCGGCTGCTCGCGCACCGCGGCCTCGCCGAGGACATCCTCGGGCACGTCAGCGTCCGGCACGGCGCCGACGCGCTGTACGTCCGCTGCCGGGGGCCGCGGGAGCGCGGCCTGCTGTTCACCGATCCGGACGACGTTCACCTCGTGAGCCTGGACGGCGATCCCTCCGTCCCCGGCGGTTACCAGGTGCCCAACGAGCTGCCGATCCACCGCGAGGTGCTCCGCGCCCGGCCCGACATCGAGGCGGTTGTCCACGTGCATCCCCCGGCCGTGGTCGCCGCCGATCTCGCCGGGCTCACCCTGGCGCCCATCGTCGGCGCGTACAACATCCCTGCCATGCGGATGGCCCTGGACGGCATTCCCGTCTACCCCCGCAGCGTGCTCATCCGCAATCCCGGCCTGGGCAAGGAAGTCGCCGCCGCGCTCGGCGGCCAGCCGGTCTGCGTCCTGCGCGGGCACGGCATCGTCGCCGTCGGCGTCACCGTGCAGCAGGCGGTCGTGCGCGCCCTGAACGTCACCGCGCTCGCGAACATCACGCTGCTGGCGAGCCGGCCAGGCAGCACGCCGCCGGTGCTGACCGCCGAGGACATCGCGGAACTCCCCGATCTCGGGTCCGCCTTCAACGACGAGATGGTCTGGCGCAGCTACGTCGCCCGCCTGGAGCTCGCGGGGCTCGGGCTCCCGGGGCTGGACAGCTGACCCGATCCATTGGTATTACCATTTTACCAACGAACTGTTCCCTGGAGGTTTCATGGCCAGCGACGCTCTTGTCTCCGACAACATGGCGAAGAAGTTCGCCCGGGAGAAAGACTCCCCGTACGTGCGCTGGGTCGCGGGCGAAGGCCTCGACATCATCGCCGCCCACTACGTGCCCGACCTCAACACGGTCGAGCTCAAGCCGTGGGAGCGCCGCGGCGGGCGCGGGGTCTTCATCAACCACGAGGCCTCTCGCACGTCCAACGACTGCTACGTCTGCGAGATCCCGGCCGCCGGCAAGCTCGCCCCGCAGCGCCAGCTGTTCGAGGAGATGATCCTCGTGCTGTCCGGCCACGGCTCCACCTCGGTGTGGAACGACGCCGGCGCCAAGGTGACCTTCGAGTGGGGTCCCGGGTCGCTGTTCGCGATCCCGCTGAACACCTGGCACCAGCACTTCAACGGCTCGGGCACCACCGCCGCCCGGTTCGTCTCCTCGACGAACATGCCGCCCATCATCAACCTGTACGACGAGCCCGAGTTCGTCTTCAACACGGCGCACGACTTCACCGGGCGCTTCAACGGCGAGCCGGACTACTTCGCCGACAAGGACGAGCGCGAGGGCCTGCTGCTCAAGACCAACTTCGTCGCCGACGCGGTCAACCTCAAGCTGAACGACGCCAAGGAGCGCGGCGCGGGCGGCGGCCACATCCGCTTCATGATGGCCAAGGGCTCGATGAACAGCCACATCTCCCAGTTCCCGGTCGCGACGTATAAGAAGGGCCACCGGCACGGCCCCGGCGCGCACGTCATCATCCTCAGCGGCGAGGGCTTCAGCCTGATGTGGCCCGAGGGCGAGGAGCCGCGCCGCTATGAGTGGAAGCCCGGCACGCTCATCGTCCCGCCGAACATGTGGTACCACCAGCACTTCAACGGCGGCGACACCCCCGCACGCTACCTCGCCTTCAAGCACGAGGCGGTCTCCATCCGCAACGCCCAGGGCGTGCCCAAGGCGTGGATCAGCCGGCGCGTCGGCGGCGACCAGATCGACTACGCCGACGAGTCGCGTGTCGTGCGCGAGACCTTCGCCGAGGCACTCGCGAAGAAGGGCCTGGCGCCGAACATGGACGCGGCCTACGCCGCCGAGCTCGAGGACCTGCCGCCGCTGCCGGGCGAGCTCACGCACTCCGCATGACCGGCCACGACCACGACCACAGCGGTCACCACGGCCACGATGACCACGACGACGAGCCCGATGTCGCGCTGGAGGACAACCCGGTCTGGCAGCAGGACAACGTCATGCTGCGCAGCGTCGGCGTGGACATCGGCTCGTCCGGTACCCAGGTGGCGTTCTCGCGCCTGTACCTGCGCCGCCTGAGCGAGAACCTGACCAGCCGGTACGTCGTCGTCCGGCGTGAGCTGCACTTCCAGTCGAAGGTGCACTTCACGCCGTTCGCCGACGGGATGCAGATCGACGCCGAGGCGCTCGGCAAGATCCTCGACCAGGCCTACGCCGACGCCGAGGTCACGCCGGACGACATCGACACGGGCGTGGTCATCCTGACCGGCGAAGCGCTGCGGCGGCGCAACGCCGAGGCGATCGCCGCGGTGGCCAGCGAGCACGCCGGCGACCTCGTCTGCGCCTCGGCCGGCCACCACATGGAGGCCATGCTGGCGGCCTACGGGTCGGGCGCCGTGCGCGCGTCGCACCGCGACCGCACCCGGCTCCTCAACGTCGACATCGGGGGCGGTACCACCAAGCTCACCCTCATCGACGAAGGCCGGATCGTCGCCACGGCGGCGTTCCACGTCGGCGGGCGCCTCGTGGCGCTCGCCGGCGACGGCATCGTCACCCGGCTGGAGCCGGGCGGCGCCTACCACGCCGGGCGGGCGGGCGTCTCCCTCTCGCTCGGCGCCGCCGCTCCCCCGGGCGCGCTGCGCGCGATCGCCGGGGAGATGGCGGACGAGCTCATCGGCGTGCTCGGCGGGAAGCCCCCGGCCGACCCGGCCCTGTGGCTCACCGACCCGCTGCCCGACCTGGGCACGCTGGACGGGCTGATCTTCTCCGGCGGGGTCGCCGAGTACGTCTACGGCACGGAGGCGGCGTCGTTTGGCGACCTCGGGCCGGACCTGGGCACGGCACTTGCCTCGGCGGGACGCGCCGGGCGGCTGCCCGCCCCGGTGCTGGCCGCCGTCGCCCGGATCCGCGCCACTGTCCTGGGCGCGTCGGAGTACACCGTCCAGCTCAGCGGCATCACCAGCTACATCAGCGCGCCGGAGCGGACCCTCCCCCGGCGCAACCTGCCGGTCGCGCGGCCCCAGTACGACCTGCCCGACGTCGTCGACGCGGCGAGTGTCGGGGAGGAGATCCAGCGGCACGTCGCCCGCTTCGCGGACGGGGCCGGAGCGGACGGGGCTGGGCCGGACGGTGCCACGGCCGGATCCCCCGCGGCCGGCGGGGATCTCGTGGTCGCGCTGCACTGGGCGGGTCCCCCGGAGTACGCGCGCCTGCGGGCGCTCGCCGAGGCCGTGACGCTGGGCCTGCCGGACCGGATCGCCGCGGGCGCGCCGCTGTACCTGATGCTGGACGGCGACGTCGCGCGCACGCTCGGGCTGATCCTGCGCGACGAGCTGGGGATCGGCAACGATCTCCTCGTCATCGACGGCGTGCTCCTGCGTGACTTCGATTACGTCGACCTCGGCCGGGTGCGCCAGCCGTCGGGCACGGTGCCGGTGACGATCAAGTCCCTTGTCTTCGGACACTAACTCCGCGTACTCCGGCATATCCTCGCAGCTCACACCAGGCACGGAAGTCGTCCCCGTTACCAAACCGTAATAATCAGCCCATTGTTAATGGTATGACCTTATGCCAACCTTGAGTGATCCAACGCACATCGGCAGGGCAGGCCGCACGGCCCGCCTGATTCCAAGGAAGGAGCCCGCGTGCGCAAGGACTACGAACCTGGTGGGCTCACCCCCCGCCAGGATTCCGGCTCAGGATCAGCACGGCCAGGCCGACGCGCCCGTATCCGCGCCGTCCCTTCCCGTTCCCTCGCCATCCCACACGGGGCCGCGAGCCGACCGCGGTTACCCCCGCGCGACGGCCCACGCCGGCATCCCGCGCACCGTGCACCGCGAGTGCGGACGGGCCGGCTTGCTCCGTGCGACCAGACTTCCCCGCCGCCGTCTCCCGATGGCGCCGGGACCGCCCCGCGGCGAGCCGGGTCGGGCCCCAGTTCCGGGCCGGCCCGCCATCATCGCTTCCGCCGCATGGGGGCATCCTTGTTCTTCGCGGCCCCGCGCGGCCGCATGACCATGTGCTAGTCGTAGAGTGCTAGCGCTCACAAAGGCGTACCTAAATGCTTGAAGACCCGACAGTCGTCAGGGCCGACGCAGCCGTCGGCTCCGGCGCCCGCCGCTGGCTTTACGTAAGTCTCCCGCTCCTCGTCACCTTCGCCGTCGCCCAGCTGGTCAAGACCTCGTTCGGCATCATCGCGGCGAGCCCGGAGTTCATCGACCGGTTCCACGTCGGCCCGCATTCCTCCGCGGTCGGCTGGGCCTCAAGTTCGTTCCTGTACGCGTACGGCGTCGCCATGCTCGCCTGGGGCCCCGTCGTCAAGCGCATCGGACCGCGCCGCACGATGCTCCTGGGCTGCGCCATCTGGGTCATCGCGCTCGCCCTGACGCCCTTCGTGCACACCATCCCCGAGCTGTACCTCACGCGCATCGCCCTCGGCGCCGGTGAAGCCTGCTTCTACCCGGTCGCGCACACCCTGACCGCGCGCTGGTTCCCGATTCAGGAGCGCGCTCGGGCCAACGCGTCCTGGCTGTCCGGCATCTTCGTCGGCTCCACCGTCGCGTCGTCGGTGACGGCCATCTCGCTCACGACCCTCGGCTGGTCCGGCGCGTTCTACGTGCAGGCGGGCATCGCGCTGGTGCTGGCCTTCGGCATCACGCTGCTCCTGATCAGGAACGACCCGCGCTCCGCGGCCACGATCAAGTCCGCCGAAGTTGACCTCATCGAGGAGAACCGGTTCGAGAACACCACTCTCATACCGAAGAGCGGTCCCACCTCGCCGTACCGGAACTACCGGTACTGGCTGACGATGGTGATGTACCTCGGCACCAACATCCCGTTCTACGGCCTCGTGACCTGGCTGCCGCTGTACCTCAAGGACGAACGCCATATCAGCTTCGGCGAGGTGGGCGTGATCCTGACGGCGACCAACGCCTTGTCGATCGTGGTCATGGTGCTCGTGAGCATGTACTCGGACCGGCGCATGCGGCGAGCCTCGGTCGCGGCGGTCGGCTTCGCCATCGAGGGCATCGGTATCCTCGGCGCCGTCCTGTTCCCGGGCAGCACGCTGCTCGTCGGTTTCTGGGTGTTCCTCGGGTTGGCCGGCAACGCCTGGTGCATCGTCACCAACTGGGGCCTGCTGCACAGCCTCATGCCGACCGAGGAGGTCGAGCACTCCAGCGGCCTGTTCTCGGCCCTGACGAACCTTGCCGGGGCCGGCGCGCCCGCGCTCATCGGCTGGATGCTGTCCACGACGGGCAGCTACACGCCCGGCTTCCTGTTCCTGGTCGCGACCGTCGTCGTGTCCATCGCCTGCTGCCTCGTCCTCATACCGCAGAAGTACTGAGCGCGCGAGACGCTTGCCCGGCGGGCGGCACGGGGCGTGTTTCATGGGTCGAACCCGTCAAAGCCGCCAGCAGGAGGAACACTCGCCGGATATAGACGGATATAGTCCCCGCCGCGACCGCGCCGTGCGCGACAGGCAGCCAGCGGCTGCGCCGCCCGGAACCCGCCAGGTTCCGGGCGGCGCTCGCTTTCATCCGGGCAGGTCCACCGCGACCCGCAGGTCCGCCGCGGTGAGCCGGGCCGGATCGCCGGCCAGCGAGGGGTCCGCCCCGAGCACGCCGAGCGGCAGCTTGCGCAGCCGACGCCCGTCCCAGCCGGGCGTGGCCGCCGCGATGTCGTCATGGAGGGCGACGTCGGCGGCCAGCTCTTTCAGCTCCGGCCAGACGACCGCGAGGTCGGCCAGCGCCGCCGCCACGATCTTCGCGCGCGCGGCCACGTCGGGCAGGCTGAGCTCCACCACCAGGTCGGCGCGAGACAAGAACGCCTCGTCGACCGCGGTGACGAAGTTCGTCGTGGTGACGAGCAGCGCGCCCGGCACCTCGACGGCGAGGGTGTCCAGGCCGGCGAGCACCGCGTCGGTGGCGCGCTGCACGTCGACCGGGTTCGTCTCGAACGACGCGAGGCCGCGCCGCATCGCGAAGCTCTCCACCTCGTCGATCAGGACGGCCACGTGCGGCCGCGCCCGGGACAGCTCCGGGACGTGGTCCCGGAGCAGCCGGGTGACGTTGCGCTGGCTCTCGCCGAGCATCTCGCTCGGCATGGCGTGCGGGTCGACCTCGATGAACGTGGTCGCGCCGCGCGCGGAGACGGCGCGGGCGGCGGCCTGCACCAGGCCGTGCGCCAGCGTCGTCTTCCCGGTTCCGGGCGGCCCGGCCAGCACGATCAGGCCGCTCGGCGGCGCGGGCAGCGCCGAAAGGCGCCGCCCGTGCATCATCGAGATGAGTGCCGTGCCGAGCAGCCGTTCTCGCGTGCCCGGCGGGACCACGATGCTCTCCCACGGACCATCGTGATGGTCCGCGGGGAGCACGTGCACGCCGGTCACGCCATTTGGCAGGGCGCTTACGGCCACGTGGGCCTCGTCAGCGGCGGCCAGTTCACCGTCGTCGGGTCGCCCGCCTGCTTGTCGCGGATGTGGTCCGGCGGCTCCTCGAACAGCACCAGCGGATCGCATAGCGCCCGCATGGTCTCCAGGAGGCTGTCGAACATGTGGATCCGCACCACGCGGGCCGTGTTGTCGGGGTCATCGTTGATGTGCTGGTGCCACAGGTAGTGGTCGACGACGATGATGTCGCCCTTCTTCCAGGGGTAGGTCTCCCCGCCCTCTGGCTCGGAGCCCAGGTAGGAGTGGCCATGGCCGTCAACGACGTAGAGCCACGCCTCCCCCGGGTGCCGGTGCATCGACTGCGCGCGGCCCGGCCCGATCTCGAACATCGCCATCGTGATGCCCGAAGCCTGGAAACCGATGGCCCGGTCGAGGAGGAACGTCGTCCGGGTGCCGCGCGGGGTCGGCAGCATCTCCAGGCTGTCCCAGCTCGTGTGCAGTCGGCCGCTGCGCCGGGCCTCCTGGTCGGTGGCCAGGCGCCGCAGGCGCTCGGCGTACGGGTCGGACCCCTCGATCCCGGGCGAGAACGGCGGCCGGGGCGCCAGCGTGCTCACATCGGCGTCGCCGGCGTCCTCGACGAACGCCATGCCCATCGTCTCCAGCATGGGCTCGGACGAAAACGTCAGGTACCGCGCGGTCCCCTTGGAGTCGTTGCCGTGCCGGTGCCAGCTCCAGGCGGGCAGGTGGAGCGAGTCCCCCGGCCCCCAGTGGATCCGCTCTCCGTCGATCTCGGTCCAGGCCTCGCCCGCGACGCAGAACATCATCGCGTCCCACGAGTGCCGGTGCACCGTGCTGACGATGCCGGGGTCAATCTCATGCGCGGTGGCGTCCATCGCCCGGGTGGGGCGCCCGCCGTCCGCGCCGGTGTACACGCCGCGGCGCATCCGGCGGCTGGTGTCGTGCATCTCGACGTCCTCCAGCGCCACGACCGTGCGCTGGTTGGCGCGCCATTCCTCAATGAACTCGGCGCGTCGCTGCTTCTGGACGTAGTAGTGGGCGACCTTCGTAGTGGTCTTGGTGCTCACGGTCAGCCGTTCCTCCTTACTTGGCTTGCGATCCCTAGCCGTTGACGTACGGGGCGATCGACTGCGAGTTGCTCAGCGCCGTCGTGACCTGGCTGGTCACGTCGGTGCCGCTGATCCAGGACAGGGGCAGCGATTCCTTCTTTGCCTGTGCCTGCAGCGCCGGGTTCGCGGCCGCCTTGGCGAACGCGTTCCGCAGCGTGGTGAGCTCGGACGCGGGCAGCCCGGGCGGCGCGGCGAAGTCGTCGGAGAGGTTGCTGAGCGCGAGCGCCTCCTTGACCGCCGATTCCTGCTTGGCGGACAGCGACACCGACGACATCTCGGACGTCAGCGTCGGCACGCCGGACAGCGCGCTCTCGTAGCTGGCCAGCCCGACCGGGCCGATGACCAGTAGCGGCTTCGCCTCGTTGCCGGAGATCAGCGGGTAGAGCGTCGACATCGCCTCGAGGATCGTCTGGCCGTCGTTGGCGAGGAACCCCTGCTTCAGCGCCGAGGTCTCCTCGAACCCGGTGTCCAGCTTGTAGGGGATGTTGAACGCCCCGTAGATCACCCGGATCAGCATGTCGCCGATCCCGTTGCGGATGTCCAGCGCGGACACGGAGCCGGACGGGTGCAGCAGGTCCGAGAAGCTCTTCAGGCTGGACCCCGGCTGGGTGACGATCGCGTTCGGGACCGGGGCGGGCTGCCCGATCCAGTCGATCTTCGCCATGTTGAAGCTCTGGCCCGGCTGCTTCTCGACCAGGCTCGCGATGTCGCCGCCGACGTTCACCATGCCGATCGTGGTCCCGTTGGGCGCCGAGGCGGCCATCTGGTTGCTGCCCTGCACCGTGCCGGCGGCCGAGATGTCCTCCACGTTGATCGTGGCCCCGAGCTCCTGCTCGACGTACGGCGCGAACAAGCGGGCGTAGGAGTCGTAACTGCCGCCCGGGGCGTCCGGGGAGATGAGGGTGATCGTCTTGCCCTTGAAGTACCCGGCGCCGCCGCTGCCGGAGGCTGACGTGCCGCCGGAGGATCCGGACGAGCAGGCGGCCAGTGCCGCCACGGAGGCCGTGGCGAGGGCGATGGCCGCCACTCGGCCCTTTCGTGACGTGAACGATCTAAGTCGCTTCGCTGCGTAACCGTTCATCAATATTCCTTCCGAGATGATGGGACGTGATGCTTGGTAAGCCGGAAGTCAGGTCCAGATTCCGGCGAAGGTGAAGTTGAAGAGGGTGAGGAAGCAGTAGGCGATGCCGAACGCGGCGCCGGTGACGACCGCCGCGTAGATGAGCCGCTGCCACCAGCGGCTCCACTCGACCGACGTCAGGGCATAGGCCGCCGCGGCCAGCGGGACGCCGATCTCGAAGCCCAGCAGGTAGCTGGCCAGGATCGCGGCCCAGATCCAGCCGATGGCCATCAGCTCGCGCTTGGTCCGCAGCCGCCGGTGCCACCGGCTCAGCTCCCGGTCCGCGCCCTCGCCCGGGCCGGCGTCGCCGCCGTCGCCGCCGAGTGCTCCCGGGTGACCGGCGGTGTCGCCCGGTCCCGGTTCCCGTCCCACGGCGGATTCCAGCCCGGTCACGTCGCGGCCGCCAGTGTCGTGTCCGGCCGGCACGGCCGCCAGGGCCGCGTCCGCCGTCGGCACGACCGCGCCGAGTTCCGTCCCGTGTGTGGCTGAACCGTCGCCCGCTGACCGGTCGCGGAGCAGCGCGACCCCGCGCGACGCCAGCCGGAACAGCGCCACCGCCGCGGCGATGGCGGCGATGATGGCGGGCAGGGTGCCCGCGCCCGCCGCGTAGCCGAGGGCGACGACCATGTAGATCAGCGACACCACGGCGATGACGGCCTCGGCCACCGGCTCCAGCACCGGGTGCGGCGACCGCGGGCCGCGGGCCGCGCGCTCGGGCGTGACGATGGACCGGCCGCGGTGACCGCGCCACGCGATCAGGACAAGCAGCGCGATGGCGATGACGAGGAACACGTCAGCCAGCGGGCTCTTGGTGACGAAGCCGCCGTAGCCGTAGATGCTCTGGGTCAGGTGCAGGTTGTCGGCGAACGTCCCGCCCAGCACCAGGCCGATGGTCATCGCCGCCAGCGAGTACCCCAGCTTGCGGAGCACGACGCCGATGACGGCGAACACGCCCAGCTCGACGACCCCGGCGAACCCGGTGACGGCCGCGAAGCTGCCGAGCACGGCGAGCGACACGATGACCGGCATCATGACGGGGCCGCGGACGTTGGTCGCGCGGGCGAGCCACGGCGTGATCACCAGGCCGACGGCGCAGGACACGAGGCCCGCGATCGCCATCACCCACATCATCGAGTACGGCAGGGTCGGCTGGGCCTTCAGCAGGGTGGGGCCCGGCTGAACGCCGAGGATGCTCAGGGCCGCGATGAAGATGACCATGCCCACGCCGGACGGCAGGCCGAGCGCGACGGCGGGTACCAGGGAGCCGACCTCCTTGGCGAGAGAGGATCCTTCCGCCGACGCGACGCCGGCCGGGACGCCGGTGCCGAACTGCTTGCCGTACTTGCGCGAGACCTGGCGGCCCAGGCTGTAGGAGATGAAGTTGGCGCTGAAGCCGCCGATCCCGGGGATCAGCCCGAGAACGCTGGCGACCAGGGCCGAGCGCAGGATGTGGACCCACGACCGCACGGCGTCGCCGAGGCCCTGGCCCACCTGACGGCGGAACGCGTTCGAGATCAGTCCTTGCGCGCCGCCGGCGACGGCCTCGTTGCGGGAGAACATCACCACCATCTGCGTCATGGCGAAGACCCCGAGCGCGAACGGCACCACGTTCAGCCCGTCCATCAGACTGATGTTGCCGAACGTGAACCGCTCGACGCCGGTGACCGGGTCGCTGCCGATGAAGGACAGCATCAGGCCGATCGCCCCGGACAGGATGACCTTGCCGGCGGAGGTGCTCTCCCCCGTCCCGCCGATCAGGACGAGCGCCAGGATGATGATGGCGGCGAACTCCGGCGGGTGGAAGAAGTTGACCAGCGAGCCGGACACGGGGATGAGGATGACCAGGACGACGCAGCCGATCCAGCCGCCCGCCCAGGTGGACGCGGCCGAGATGGCGAGCGCGCGGCCCGCCTCGCCGCGTTTGGCCATCGGGAACCCGTCCAGGGTGGTCGGGTAGGACTCGGGCGCGCCCGGTGTGTTGAGGAGGATTGCGGTAATCGAGGCCGCGTAATACGACGCCGCCTGGGTGGCCAGCATGAGGGTGATCGCGGGGATGACGCTCATGTGGTAGAGGAAGGGCAGCATGAGGCTGAGGGCGAGAGACACGCCCATGCCGGGCAGCATGCCCATGAACATGCCGATGGCCATGCCTGCGAACAGCAGGCCGATCGCCTCGGGTGTCAGCAGTTGCGAGAAGCCGGAAAAGAGATCGTGCGTCATCGAGACCCTCCGGGCCGTCCGCGTCGGCGGCCCTGTCAGCACGGTGTGCGCTTGATCACCCAAGGCTGGCATAAGGTCATACCATTTTACAAGAAATCCATTTGTCAAAATTTGGTAAAGGAGATGTCACCTGCTCGTCATATGACCGGCTTGAGCAGGGGTGTTACATCCGAGCGGCAAGGGCGTAAACGACGGCTTAAATACGCCATACCCGACATATCGGAAGTACGACACGAGCGACGATACTGGACATAAGAGTCCAGCGCTGGGGTCGGTCAAGCCACCTCGGCCGACGGGGCGCGGAAGCATCCAACGCTGTACGGTAATTCGCCGGCCGCAATCGTTTGCAGCGGCCCGCGGCACCGCGCCACACGGGGCGGCAGCCGGGACTGGGCCTGGGGCTAGCAGGCCCAGTTAGCGCCCGTAGCTGTCGATTTCGTAGCGGCGCGGTTTCAGGACTCGGCAGATTTCCCGGTTCAGGGCGCTTTGCGGCAGGCCGATGCCGGCTTCGGCCGCCATGTCCTGCACGATCTTCAGGTCGTCCTCGGCCCAGGCCATCGTCTGGTTGCCCCAGTTACCCAGGGCGTGGTTGTCCGCGCTGCTTGTCAGCAGGGCCGAGCGCAGCCGGTCGGTGTCCACTCCGTAGCGCCGCGCCAGTGCCAGGCCCTCGTGGTCCGCGACCAGGCAGGCCCACAGGATCAGGTTGTTGGCCGCCTTGCCGACCTGCCCCGCGCCGACGTCGCCGAGGTGCTCCACGTCCGACGAATACGCCCGTGCCACCGGGGTGAACTTGGCCACCGCCGCCTGCGATCCGCCGAGCAGCGACAGCAGCTTCCCGGCGTCCGCCGCCCACGAGCCCCGGCAGACCGGCGCGTCCACCACGTCCACCCCATGGGGGGACGCGGCCGCGGACAGCCGTTTCATCACCTCCGGCGACACTGTGCTGAGCACCGCGACGACCGTCCCGTCCGCCAGCCGGCCGAGCAGGCCGTCATCGCCCAGCATGATCGCGTGCAGCTGTTCCTCGTAGCCGACGCACACCAGCACCGTGCCGCAGTCCGCGACCGCGCCGAGGTCCGTCGCGAAGACGGCGCCCTTGCCGGTCACGGTCTCCCGCTTCGCCGGGTCCACGTCGTACACGACGACCGGGAACCCCGCCCTGACCAGGTGCCCGATGATCGGCAGTCCCATGCGGCCCGCGCCCAGGACGCCGACTGGCCGTGTTTCCGATGTCTCCATGCGTAGCCAGCCTCTCTGCTCGCTAACGGCTGTTCGGTATCGCTAACGTCCGGCGGACTTGAGCCGCGCGTCGAGGCGCGGGTACACACGGCGGGCGTTGAGCTCGTAGACCTTGCGGAGGTCATCCGCGCCCAGGCCCGACTTGTCGACATAGCGCTTCGTGTCGTCCCACGAGGCGCCGGTGTCCGGGTTGTCGCCGCGCACGGCGCCGAGCATCTCCGACGCGAACAGGATGTTCTCGGGGGGGATGACCGAGGTCAGCAGGTCGATGCCGGGCTGGTGGTAGACGCAGGTGTCGAAGAAGACGTTCCCCAGCACGTGGGTGCCCAGGGGCGGGCGCTTCTCCCGCGTGACGAGGCCGTGGTAGCGGCCCCAGTGATAAGGCACCGCGCCGCCGCCATGGGGGATCACGAACCGCAAGCCGGGGAACCGGCCGAACAGGTCGCCCGACACCAGCTGCATGAACACGGTCGTGTCGGCGTTCAGGTAGTGCGCGCCCAGCGTGTGCACCGCCGGGTTCGCCGACGCGGACACGTGGATCATCGCCGGGACGTCCAGCTCGACAAGCTTTTCGTACAGCGGGAACCAGTAGGAGTCGGTTAGCGGCGGGGACGTCCAGTACCCGCCGGACGGGTCGGGGTTCACGTTGGCGCCGACGAACCCCAGCTCGGTCACGCACCGCTCGAGCTCGGCGACGCAGTCGTCCAGCGGCGCGCCCGCCACCTGGGGCAGCTGGCAGCCGCCCGCGAAGTTGTCCGGGAACAGGGTCGTCACCCGGTGGACCAGGTCGTTGCTCGCCCGCGCCCACGCCGCCGCCGTCGCGGGGTCGGTGACGTGGTGCGCCATGCCGGAGGCCCGCGGGGAGAAGATCGTCAGGTCCGACCCGCGCTCGCGGGCGATCCGCAGCTGGTTGCCCTCGACCGACGCCCGGATCTCGTCGTCGCTGACCTCCGCCAGGACCGGCACCGGCCGCGAGGGATCTTCCAGCCGCGCGAGCTGCGCGTCCCGGAAGTCCGCCAGTGCCTTCGGGGAGGTCGTGTAGTGGCCGTGGCAGTCGATGATCATGAGGCGTCCATGTAGCGCAGGCCCTTCTCGGCCAGCCGCTCGCGCATGCTGCTCACGTCCAGGCTTACCTCGCCCGCCGCGTACCGCTGGCGGGACGCCTCTTCCTTGGCCGCCCGGGCACGCGAGGCCTCGAGCACCGCGGGCGCCGACAGCCGCGGCACCACGACCACGCCGTCGTCGTCGGCCACGATCACGTCACCGGGCGTGATCAGCTGGCCGCCGCACACGAGCGGGAGGTTGACGTCGCCGAGGGTCTCCTTCACGGTCCCGGCCGCCGAAACGCACCGGGACCAGACCGGGAACCCCATGCGGGTCAGCTCGCGGACGTCCCGGCAGCCGGCCTCGATGACCAGCCCGCGCACGCCGTGGGCGGCCAGGGCCGTGGCGAGCAGCTCGCCGAAGTACCCGTCGTCGCACCGCGACGTCGGCGCCACCACGAGGATGTCACCCTCGGCGCACTGCTCGACGGCGACGTGGATCATCCAGTTGTCGCCGGGCGGGACGCTGACCGTGACCGCGGTGCCGGAGATGGACGCGCCCGCGTAGATCGGGTTGAGGTACGGCGCCAGCAGGCCGGTGCGGCCCTGCGCCTCATGCGCGGTGGCGACGCCGAGCTCGGCGAAGGTGTCGGTCACGTCCCGGTCGGCGCGCGTGATCCCCCGGACGACGGTGCCCGCCATGCTCAGGCCTCCCAGGGGAGCAGCGACACGTGGATCACGTCTTCCTCGGTGCTCTTGCCGCCGAGGACCTTGATCGCATGGTCCACGTCAGACAGCCCGAACGTGTGCGTGGCCAGCAGGTCCAGCGGGAACCGCCCGGACGCCAGCTGCTTGACCGCCAGCTCGCAGGCGCGGAAGCTGTGACCCCGCGCGCTCTTGATCGTGATGGCCTTCTCGGTCACCTTCTTGACCGGGAAGTCCGGGAACGCGGCCAGCTCGCCCTGGATCAGCAGCAGGCCCTCGCGGCGCTTGAGCGCGTCGATGCCGAGGAGCACCGGTGCGGTGCCGGCCCCGGACGTGCAGTCGAGCACGACGTCGACGCCCTTGCCGCCGGTCGCCGCCATGATGCGCTCGACCGGGTCTTCCTGCTGGATGTCGATCACGACATCCGCGCCCAGCTTCTTGGCCATCTCCAGGCGCGCGGCGTCCTTCGTCGTGCCGGTGACGATGATCAGCGAGGCGCCGGCCTGCTTGCACGCGACCGTCTGCGACAGGCCCTGCTGCCCGGGGCCCTGGATGAGCACGGTCGAGTCGTAACCGACGCCCACCGCGAAAAGCGCCCACTCGATGCCGTTGGACATCGGGGTGGCCAGCCCGGCCAGCTCGGGCGACAGGCCGTCGGGGATCTTGTGCAGCACGGAGTTCCACGGCAGGAACATGTACTGGGCGAACCCGCCCCACAGGTGATAGGGGTTGTCAGCCGACGTGTACCCGAAGCGGCGCGCGTCCGGGTTCGTCCGCCAGTCGGTCAGCTCGCAGTGACGGTACTCCCCCGCCCGGCACCAGTCGCACTGGAAGCAGCCGACGTAGTGCTCGACGAAGACACGGTCGCCTTCGGAGACGCCCTGACGCTCGGCGAACGTGCGGCCTGCCTTGGCGATGATCCCGATATTCTCGTGCCCCATGATCACGGGGTCGGCGAACGGCGGCTTCGCGTACATCTTCACGTCGGTGCCGCAGATTCCGGCGACCTCGACCTTGAGCAGGGCGCCGTCGTCGGGTATATCAGGCATCGGGAACTCGCGAAGCTCCGTGCGTCCGGGGGCTGTCCTTACCGCTGCCAGTACCTGCTCAGCCATGAGCGACGCTCCTCACTGGGTGCCTCATCACTGGATTCTGATCGACCAGAATGGTCTATTGGTATGACAGATTACCATGCTAGGGTTCAAGGCTATGGGCCAGCTTTCACTTACCGCCGTGACCCGCACCCAGGGCGCCACCCAGGCGCTGAAGGACGGGACCGTACAGCCCGCGAGCGCCACGCTGAACTTCGAGGAAGTGCCGGTTCTCATCCAGGCGTTCCGCCGGATGGTGCGCACCCTCGACTACGACGTCACCGAGATGGCGTTCACCACGTACATGGCCGCTAAGGCACACGGCAAGCCGTTCACGGCGCTGCCGGTGTTCCTGGTCCGCGGCTTCCACCATGGCGCGATCCTGCGCGGCACCAAGTCCGACGGCCTCGTGCCCAAGGACCTGGAGGGCCGCCCGTCCGGCGTCAACCGCGGCTACACCGTCACGACCGGGGTCTGGGCACGGGGCATCCTGGCCGACGAGTACGGCGTGGACCTCAGCCGCGTGACGTGGGTGCTGTCCGGTGACGAGCACGTCGAGGAGTACGTCGCGCCGCCGAACGTCGTCCCGGTCCCGGACGGCAAGAACGTGCCGGACATGGTCGCCGCCGGCGAGCTGGCCGCGGGCGTCGGCATCGCGGCCGACCGCTCCGACCTGACGCCGCTGATCCCGGACGCCGAGGAAGCGGGCTACCGCGCGCTGCGCGAGCGCGGCTTCTACCCCATCAACCACCTCGTCGTCGTCAAGGACGAGCTGCTGGCCGCCCACCCGGGCCTCGCCGCGGACCTGTTCGGCGCGTACGCCGAGGCGAAGAAGCGGTACATCGCTGCGCTCGCCGGCGACGCCATCGCCGAGCCGAACGCGGCCGACCGCATGTACCGGCGGGTCGCGGAGATCACCGGCGCCGACCCGATGCCCTACGGCATCGCGCCCAACCGCGCGATGATCGACCAGCTCATCAAGTACGCGGTCGACCAGAAGATCCTCGACAAGGCCGTCACGCCGGAGGATCTCTTCGCCGCGGGCACACACGACCTCATCGGGTAGGAGCAGAACGTGCGGATCGTGATCGCGGCGGACCACAACGGGGTCGCGCTGAAGGACTACCTCATCGGCCGGCTCACCGCCGAGGGGCACGAGATCGAGGATCTCGGCAGCCACGGCGACGCCACCGTGGACTACCCGCCGCTGTGCGCCGCCGTCGGGCAGCGGGTCGTGAGCGGGGCGGCCGACCGCGGCATCGTGCTCGGCGGCTCCGGCTCCGGCGAGCAGATGGCCTGCAACAAGATCCCCGGCGTCCGCGCCGGGGTCTGCCACGACCTGTTCACCACTGAGATCGCCCGCGCGCACAACGACGCGAACGTGCTCATCATCGGCACCAAGATCGTCGCGCCGGCGCTCGCGGAGATGATCACCGCCCTGTGGCTGAAGACGCCATTCAAGGGCGGACAGCACGCCCGGCGCCTGGAGCAGATCGCCGCGATCGAGCGCGGCGAGTCACTGAGCTAAACCTCGCCAAGCGCCCGGTGGTAACAGCCGCCCGGCGCTCGGCTGCCACATGACGCTCCTATGTCAAGCTGCTTGGTGGAGGTCCTGGCCCAGGCGCCAGGATGTGCTGGCGACCGCGTCCCGGGCCGTACGCGCTCGGCGCCGCCGGAAGGCGGTCGATGCGCCATCCGCTTCCTTCCTATGGCCGTCGATGCGTCATCCACCCGCAAAGACGGGCGCCGATGCGACATCCAGCGCCATAGGAAGGCGGGCAATGCGACACCCAGTTCCGCCACCGCCCGGCACCCACCCCTGACGTACCGCTTGCCTGAACACTGACGGCCCACGACACGCCCCCAACAACCAACCAAATAATCGACGAACCCTATCTGGCACTGATGACCCATGATTACTGCGACGACGCCATCCGGGCACTCCCGAGGCCGTCCGAGCGCCCGGCATAAGCGGATTTATCCGAGCACCAATGCTTGCTTCGGCGGCCGGGAAGGCCCCCGTGGCGCGAATAACCCATCGAACGAGCCCGGACTACCCGCGTTACCGGCCGGGAAAGCCCGCGCCGGGGACCAGGCAACCCGCTAAGCCGCCAGCCGAGACTAACCCGCGAGGAATCGCAGGACGCGGGCAGGCGCGGTGTCCTCCGTCTGCCCGCTCACCGGCATGTCCCAGTATTCGGCGCGCGGGAGGCACTCCTCCAGGTACCGGGCCGCCGATGTGGCGTGGGACTTGTCCTGCCCGGGCACGATGAGCGCGGGCACGTCGAGGCACATCAGGTCCTCGGGCTCCGGGCCCGGGACCGTGTCGCGGCCGAACTGCGTCCGCGCCATGCCGGTCACCAGCGTGTCGTACCGTCCCCGGTCCAGCTCCCGGTAGGCCGCCGCGAACTCCGGGTCGGTGCGGATGACGCTGGCCCACGGGCCGACACGGGGGTCCTGGCTGAAACTCTGGTCCGTCGAGAGGGCCAGATCGGCCACCGACGGCAGGGATTGTTCGGTGACGTAGGACAGATGCCGCGCGAACCGCGCGTGCTGTGACATCCGGTAGCGGGGACCGCCCGCGGGCGAGTACAGGACCATCGACGCGGCGGCCCGCGGCCAGGTGTTCGCGAACTCCGCCACCGCCGAGCAGCCGACGCAGCCGCCCATGAGGTGGGCGCGGTCGATGCCGAGGTGATCCAGCAGGCCCTTGCCCTGCGCCGCGTAGTCCGCCCAGGTGATCCGCTCGACGCGCCCGCCCGAGGCGCCGGACTCGCGCCGGTCGAACATGACGCAGGTGTAGGACTTGGCGAGGTGGTCCACCAGGCGCAGCCGCGCGTAGATGCTGAACGACGTCCAGTTCGCCAGGGTCGCGCCGAACCCGCCCGGCGAGAACATCAGCAGCGGCGGGCCGTCCCCCTTGACCTCGTAGTGCGTCTTTATGCCGTCGATGTCGACGTCAGGCAACGATCTTCCTCCCCGTCGGGGCCGGTCCCGTCAGGACCGGCCGTCGCCCTTGATGTGCCGGCCCGCGCGCGCGTCGGCGATCAGGGCGGTGAACGCGTCCAGCGCGCTCTGGGCGACGTGCGCGTAGGAGTCCGGCGTGGTGCCGAGCGTTTTGGCCGCGGAACCGACCGCGGTCTGGGCCAGGCGGACCCGCCCGTCGAGCCACGGCCCGCCGCCGGCGCCGCCGATGACCGGGATCCCGACCGCCGCCGTGACCGCCGGCCCGGCGGCGGGACCCGAGTTCTGGAAGTCCAGCAGGGCCGCGCCCGCCTCCTCGAGGAGCTTGGCCTCGGCCACGAGCTCATCGGTCATGGTCGCGGGCACCGACGCGCCGGGCGCGAGCATCGCCTCGTAGCTGACGCCGTGCCGCAGCGCCGTCTGCGGGCTGATCCCGAGCTGCGCCCACACCGGGATGCCAGCCCGCGTCACCGCGGACACGGCCGCGGGGAAGTCGGCCGCCCCGTCGATCTTGACGAGGTCAGCCCCGGTTTCCTTGGCGATCCTGATCGCGGCGCGCACGGCGCTGTCGGTCCCCTCCTGCACGGGACCGAACGGGATGTCGACGCTGACCAGCGCCTTCGACACCCCGCGGCGCACCGCCGCACCAACGATCAGCATCTCCTCCAGCGTGACCTCGAGCGGGCTGCGGTGGCCCCAGAGGTTGACGCCGACGGAGTCACCGACGGACACGATCTCCACGCCGGCCCGGTCGGCGATCGTCGCGATCTGGTAGTCCCAGGCCACGACTCCGACGATCTTCCGCCCGTCACGCTTCATCGCCTGGAGCGCGCCGAGGGTGACTTTCTCGTTCACTAGCTGGGTTCTCTCCCTATACCCGCAGGGCCGACAGGACCTCGGGGACGTCGGCGGTGTCCCTGAGCACGACGAGCACCATCGCGTTCGGCCGCAGCGCCGAGACGACGTCCCCGCCCGCGGCCGCGTCCGGCAGCACCAGGCCGGCGGACATGATGGCGCGCGCCGCGGCGGCGTCGCCGATGATCGACGCCGCCTCCGCGTTCGCGCTCGCGGACGCGATCATCACGACCGTGTCCGCGCCCTCGAGTTCCTCGCTCAGCAGTGCCGTGCCGCCGGTCCCGGCGTGCCGGAGCAGCGCGTCGTCGGGAACCGCCGACTCGAACACGAGGAAGTGCCCGCCGTTCCAGGACCGGCCCCCTAGATCCTTCACGAGCGCAGCCGCCCGCGCGTCAAGCGCGATCACGCGCGAGCTGCGCCGGGTGAACTCGGGGACCGTGATCCGGAACCGGGCCTCCGCCGCCGTGGCCGCGAGGGCACAGCTGCTGAGCAGCGTGGGGTTGTGCACGCTCACACCGACGCGTGCTTCTCGCCGGGGCGGACACGCAGCGCCTCCGCGCAGCCCTCGATGAACGCCTGGTCCGCCGGCAGCACCACGGCGGCCGACCGGACCGCCTGGTGCGTGACATCGACGCCGGGGGGCGTCACGCCGTTGTCACGCAGCTCCTCCACGGCCCGCCAGAGCTTGCGGCGGGCCATGATGATGCCGCTGTCGGTGGAGACCAGCCGCTCCTTGGCGCGGTCCACGATCGGGCCCATGCTCTCCTGCAGGGAAGCGTCCTGCATGGAGATGCCCTTGACGCCCGAGTACGTGTCGCCACGCTTCTGCGCCTCGCGGTCCATCATGTAGTCGTTGTCCTTGTTCTGCAGCGGACGGTAGGTGCCGGGGACGAACTCGTTGTGTACCCCCTTGCCGTCCTTCATGTGCTGAACCTCGGTCTCGGTCAGCGGACGAGTCGGGTGGTAGTCGTACGTGAACACCCAGCAGTTCTCGTCGTCGATCGGGATCCAGAAGTGGCCGTGGATCGGGTGGTCGCCGCGCGGCGGGATCATCGTGAAGCTGGGCATCACCCACGGCGTGATCCGCCAGTAGTAGTGGCCCTCCTCCGCGTTGCGCCGGACCCCGATCATCAGACCGCCATCGGACTCCACGACCTCGAAGAACGGCTTGCGGTCGGCGAGGTTGTACTTGTTGCCCTCCGCGCCCTTGAACAGCGGGTCGCTCTTGAGCCCGTCGCTGTGCAGCCAGGAGACGTGGCTGGAGTCGATGCCGCCCTCGAGCGCCTGGAGCCAGTTGCACTCCTGCCAGCGCTTGGAGGTGAAGCTCTGCTCCGACGGCACCCGGGCGAACTCCCACTGGGGCAGGTCCGGCGTCTTGGCCGGATCGCCCATGTAGGTCCACAGCACGTCGCCGATCTTCACCATCGGGTAGCTCTTGAGCTTGATCTTCGCGCACAGGGCGCTGTGCCGCTCGTCGGGCTCGGACGGGATCTCGACGGCCTGGCCAGTGACGTCGTACTTCCAGCCATGGTAAGAGCAGCGCAGGCCGCCCTCCTCGTTCCGCCCGAACCACAGCGAGACGCCGCGGTGCGCGCAGAACTCGTCCATCAGTCCGTACCGGCCCTCGCTGTCGCGGAACGCGATCAGCCGCTCCGACAGCAGCTTCACGCGCACCGGCGCGCAGTCGTTCTCCGGCAGTTCCTCTGCCAGCAGGGCCGGGATCCAGTACTGCCGGAACATGTCGCCCATCGGCGTCCCGGGCCCGGTCTGCGTCAGCAGATCGTTGATTTCTTTCTTCAGCATCAGCTCATCCGGATTATCCGGCCTTGCGGCCCATGAAAAGACAGGAGAAGAACGCCCGCCACGGCACTTCGACATCGGTGATGCCGGCCGCCCCGAACGCGTCGAGGTGGTCCTGGATGCTGGTGAGCGGGTAGTTGTGGTGGTGCTTGGCCCCGTCCGAGCTGATCCCGAACGACTTGCGCGCCGCGCGCAGCCGCTGGTCCCAGACCTCGTCGAACCCGGCCACCCCGGGCGGTCCGAACTGGCTGGCGGGGCTGACGTGGTCAAGGTTGACCAGCCATCCGCCCGGGTTCAGCCGGCGGGCGACGGCCGTGTAGAAGGCGATCAGCGTGACGCGGTTCAGGTGGTGCGCGGCCCGCGACGTCGTGATGATGTCGGCCTTCTCCGGCAGCCCGGCGCCGTCGAGCGCGGTCATGTCGGCGAGGACGTACTCGACCCGGTCGCCGAACGGCGCGAGCCGCTCCCGCGCCAGGTCCAGCATCGGCTCGGACGCGTCGGACCAGACGCCCTGGGCGTCCGGGAAGCGCTCGAGGAAGGACTCGAGCAGCGTCCCGGGCCCGGCGGCGATGTCCACGATCGTCGCGGGCGCCGGGTTGTCCAGCGCGATGATGCCGGGGGCCATTTGCCGCGGCAGTGCCATCAGGTCGCGGAACGTGTCGCCAGCGTCCCAGTTGCGGGCGAAGTTCTCGTCCCGCCAGGCTGCCGCCGCCTGCTCGCCCTGAATCGTCATGCGCCGTACTCCGGAGCGTTCTCCAGGTAGGCCACGCGGTCGTAGCCGAGCTGCTTGAACAGGCGGTTCTGCCCGGACAGCAGGCGCAGCGGCTGGCCGTCCGCGCTGAAGTGCTGCGCGACGGTGTTCTGCGACGTAGAGCGTGTCGCCCTGCTTGATCTCGTGCCGGGTGGGCTCGTTGGCGATCCGGGCGTAGTACTTGTCGTCGATGTCGGCGGCGACTTCCCAGTGCAGGCTGTATCCGCCGCCGGACAGGACGTAGAGAATCTCGTCGGCCATGTGCCAGCGCTTGCCGGACCGGCTCCCGGCCGGGACCTCCAGCTCGAAGGCGTCCACGCTGAAGGTGCGCACGTCGGCGGTCTCCGGCGAGCTCAGGACGCGGACCTTGCCCAGCGGGGTGGTCTCCCACGTGGTCTCGGACGGCTTGATGACCTTACGGCGCTTCTCCACGCCCGGGGTCCAGATCTGGCCCCACTCGAGGCGGTCGCCGTACTGCTCGACGTTCTCCACCGGGCCGCTGCGGCCCTGCTGGATCAGGCCGAGGTACATCCACGCGCACTTAGCCTTCATGACGAGCGCGGTGGCCGGCTCGTCGTAGGGGTTGAAGTGGCGGTGGACGGAGTCGGTGTGGACGAGGACGAGGTCGTCCGTCGCCCAGTCGTAGCGCTCGCCGTCGTGGATCTCGTAGCCGCGGCCTTCCAGGATGTAGAAGGCGGCCTCGTTCTGGTGGCCGTGGCCGTGGTTGGAGGACTGCGGAGGCAGGTGCACGAAGTGGACCTGCAGCGACTGCGTCAGGAACGGATCGTCACCGGGGCCGACCCGCCACCAGGTGCTGGACTGGTCCGAGTCTCCGGAGTGCCCGACCTGCGCGTCGTCCACGACTACCGTGTTGTCGCGCACGCGCGGCGCGGCGAGCTGCGCAGCGCGGAACTCCTTGAGGCCGTAGGCCGCCGAGCTCATCCCCCGGAGGAATACACGTTCCTTCTTCGCCATCATGGCTCCTTTGCTATTGGTATGACAGTTATACCTCTGACCTCAGACCCACGTCGAGACCCCTCGGCGCAGCCGTCGGTACCGGGTTCGCTCGCCTATTGCGCGTCCCAGTTCCGGACGAGTTCGGTGTCGGCGCCCACCGGGCCGATCACGCCGCTGCCACCAGGGGCCTTGATGGGCTCTTCCCGGCCGGGCAGCGTCTCGGCGAAGAAGCGGCGGTTGTCCTCGACGAATTCCGCCATCTCAGCCGGCGACCGGAAGTCGGTGAAGATGGCCTCCTGCGGGCAGGCCGGCTCGCACGCGCCGCAGTCGATGCACTCGAGCGGGTTGATGTAGAGCTTCCGCTCGCCTTCGTAGATGCAGTCGACCGGGCATTCGTCCATGCACGACTTGTCCATGACGTCGATGCACGGTGATGCGATGAAATAGGGCATGACGGTGGTTCCTTACCGGGTGGATGCCGCCAGTGCGGCGGGACTGGCCGCCTGCTGGGCGGGACGGGGTTCAGGAGCGGGAGATACCGGGATCCCGGCGACGTGATCGCTGGAATGCCCGGGGAACAACGGAGCCTCAGGGTCCAGCGCGGCGATCGCGTTGTTGACGGCCGTGGCGGCCTCGCCGAAGCCGACCGCGATCAGGCGCACCTTGCCCGGGTAATCCGTGATGTCGCCCGCGGCGTACACCCGGTCCAGGCTGGTCGCCATCCTCGTGTCCACCGCCAGCCGCCGTTCGGTCACCCGCAGGCCCCACGATTCCAGCGGCCGGATGTCCGCGGTGAACCCGAGCGCGGCGACGACCGCCTGCGCCGGCAGCCGGGTCGTCTCCCCGGCCCGCTTCGCGTGTACCTCGACGGTCTCGACCCAGCCGTCGCCGCTGGCCGCGACGACCTCGGCGCTGGTGATGACCGGCACGCCCAGCTCCCGCACCTGCGCGACGAGCGCCTCGTGCGCGCGGAACGTCTCGCGCCGGTGCACGATCGTCACCGAGCGCGCGATCGGCGACAGCGTCAGGGCCCAGTCGAAGGCGCTGTCACCGCCGCCGACGATTACCACGTCCCGGTCCCGGTAGTCCTCGGGCCGGGGCACGAAGTACACCAGGCCCTTGTCCTGGTATTCCCCGAGCGCGGACAGCGGCCGCGGGGTGAAGGTGCCGATCCCGCCCGTCACCACGACGAAGCGGGCGCGTACCCGCAGGCCCGCGGAAGTGGTGACGACGGGCGCCCCGTCGTCGTACTCCAGGGACCTCGCCTCCTCGCCGAGCACGTAGCGGGGGCCGTACCGGCCCGCCTGCTCGGCGAGCGAGGCGATCAGGTCCCGGCCCCGGACCGCGGGGAATCCCGCGATGTCGTAGATCAGCTTCTCCGGGTACATGGCGCAGACCTGGCCGCCAATCTCCGGCAGCGAGTCCATGACCGCCACGGACTGACCCCGGAACCCGGCGTAGTAGGCCGCGTACAGGCCGGACGGCCCCGCTCCGACGATCAGCGCGTCGACGTCGATATCGTGCGACACCGCACTCCCCTCTTACGACACCGCTGCTTTCCGCCCGCAACGGACTAAGGTCATACCATTATGACGATGAGGGCGGCCGGGGGCAACCTCTCTCGCGTCGACGGCCGCGGACCGGGGACCGTGCCGCCCGGGCCCCGGTCGGCACGCAACCTGCGACAACCCCGGCGTGGCGGGCTTTCACGGGGGTGAATTGACTCATATGATTGGCAAAACCATAAGCCCTTTAGACTTATAGTTAGTCTTTAGTCACGGCACTGGCATATGCCAGCGAGCCTCAGGGAGGTTCAGATGCCCGGGTCGGGGGACGAATCCCGGACCGGCAAGAAGGCCACGCCGCCTCCTGCCGAGCCGCAGCTTTTCAACCGCGTGAGTGTCGGACGGATCTCCGAGATTATCGTGGATCAGATCCGCCTTCTGATGCGTCAGGGCCAGCTCAGGCCGGGCGACCGGCTGCCGCCCGAGCGTGACCTCTGCGAGCGGTTCGGGGTCAGCCGGGTCACCGTCCGCGAGGCGCTGCGGATGCTGGAATCCAGCGGCCTGGTGGAGATCCGCGTGGGCGCCCGGGGCGGCGCGTTCGTCACCGCCCCCTCCAGCGACCGCGTCGGCGAGGGTCTCACCGACCTGCTCACCCTGTCGGTGATCAGCGGCGCTGACGTCACCGAGGTGCGGCTGATCCTCGAGGTCGGCATCGTCCCCCTGGTGTGCGAGCGCGCCACCGAGGAAGACCTCGCCGAACTGGAGAAGATCTGCCAGCGGTCGGAGGCGGCGCTGGGCGACGGCGACTACACCATGGACATGTCGCTCGAATTCCACACCCGGGTGGCCGAGGCCACGCACAACCCGGCCTTGTCGATGCTCATCGAGTCCTTCCGCGGGCCGATCCTCATGTCCCTGCAGGAAGCCAAGAACGCCGCGCCCGAGATGGGCAGCCTGGGCACCCGTGAGCACGAGCGGTTCATCGAGGCCGTCCGCCGCCGCGATCCCGTGGCCGCGTCCAGCATCATGGGCGAGCACCTCTCCCGCACGGCCCACCGTCTGGGCCGCTAAGGTACGCAACCGAGGTGCCCCACCGCGGCGAGCGCGATCACGCTGACCGCTGTTTTCCTGAGCATCAGTGCCTCCAGAAAAATGGCATCGTGGCCTCGCTATCGCTGCCCTCGCCGCTGGTCCGCGCCCCGGAGGCACTGCACATGGAACTGCTCGCCCACGTCCGCGACGCCGCCGCCGAGGTCAACGCCGCCCTCCGGGCGGCACACCGGTAACGCCGCCGCCCGCTCCACCGTCGTCTCTGGCGTCGGCCCGGGCGCGTATTCAGTGATGGTCACGGGCGTGGCGCGAGCCGGGCTCTGGCTCGATGGCGCACGAGATCCAATAGAGCTGGTGCGTTGGCGCATCCGCACCAATCCCGAAGCGCGAACTCTGTGACCGCAGTTACTCATGTGCTAGATGAGACCCGCCGCCTGCTTACGGACGCTGCCCGATTCGGGCTAAAGTCAGACCATTACCCACATCAACGTACCGGGGCTGGCTTTCCGCCCGGAAGGAGATCCGCATATGGCGCCGCTACCGATCACCCTTGCCTGCGGCCCGTACGACCGCACCCGCGCCCTGGCCGACGGGCGGGTCACGGTGGCCGGGGCCGACCTGCGCTACATTCCGCTGGAGCCGGAGGAGATGTTCTTCCGGATGGTGACCAACGGCGAGTTCGACGTCAGCGAGATGTCGATGGCCACGTACTTCGTCACCCGGGAGAAGGGCGCGCCGTTCGTCGGCATCCCCGTGTTCCCGTCGCGGATGTTCCGCCACACCAGCGTGTACGTGAACACGTCACGGGTGCCCGAGGCGGTCTCCGGCGCGCCCGCGGCCGAGGCGGCCGCCGCGCTGGCGGGCAAGACGATCGGCGTGGCCGAATGGCAGCTCACCGCCAACGTGTGGATCCGCGGCATCCTGGAAGACCACTACGGTGTCCCGGTCAGCGCGCCGGAGTACCGCACCGGCGGCCTGAACGCCCCTGGCCGCCACGAGAAGGTCGCGATCAGCCTGCCCCCGGAGATCCGCGTCCGGCCGATCGGCGACGAGCAGACCCTGTCGGACATGCTGGCCGCTGGGGAGATCGACGCGCTGTACACTCCCCGGGCGCCGGTGTCCTTCGGGACCGACGACCGCGTGGCGCGGCTGTTCGCGAACGCGCGGGCGGAGGAGGAAAGCTACTTCGCCTCGTCGGGGATCTTCCCCATCATGCACGTGATCGTGATCCACGAGCGCGTCTACGAGAAGAACCCCTGGATCGCCCGCGAGCTGATGAAAGCCTTCACCGCCGCCAAGCAGGTCGCCTATGCCGAGCTGGCACGCGGCGCCTCCTTGTCGATATCGCTGCCCTTCTCGCACGGGGAGTACGAGAAGGCCGTCGCGACGATGGGGGCCGACTACTGGTCCTACGGCCTGGAACCCAACCGCCACGTGCTGTCGGCGTTCGCCCGTTACGCCGCCGCCCAGCACCTCGTTAGCAAGGAGTTCGCCCCCGAGGACCTGTTCGTCCCCGAGGCCGGCGAGTCGTTCATCGTCTGAGCCGGCGTTCCTGGGGTACACGGCATCCCGGGGTACGCCGGTACCCCGGGATCATCCCGCTACTGGGCGATCTCCTCCACCCGGAGCTGGGAGCTCTTGGGGCCGAACGCCCAGATGTCGATGACCACGATCACGATGAAGACCCAGATGATGCCGAAGCTCGGCAGCAGGCCGTGCGGGAGGAAGACCGTCGTGATGATGTAGGTGAACAGCGACGTGGAGACGCGGCTGACGCTGTAGACGGTGCCCGACGCCGTGGAGCGCACCCGGGTGGGGAAGATCTCGGACTGGTACGTGTGCAGGAAGTTCGAGAACTGCCAGAGGATGAAGGTGGTCAGGAACCCGAAGATGACCACCACGGTGACGTTGGCGACCTCCGCGAAGACCGTCCCGAACACCCCGGCGATGATGGCCGTGCCGATGATCCCCCACTTGCGCTCGATCTTGTCGATCGTGAAGATGCTGACCAGGCTGCCCACGAAGAAGCCCGCGTAGATGATCATGCTGAACAGCAGCGTGTGGACCAGGCTGATCCCCTTGAGCAGCAGGAACGTCGGCGCCAGCGCGGTGAAGCCGTAGAAGATCCCGCTCTGGAAGAACTGGAACACCAGCATCATGATGGTCCGGCGGCGCAGGTCCGGCGCGAAGATGTCCATGTACTTCGCCTTGCGTGGCACGACCTGGACCGACTCGCGGACCGGCGGCAGCTCGGTGAGCCCCCGCTCCCGCATCACCCGTGCCTCGATGTCGCTGACCAGGGCGGTCGCCTTCGCGGTCTGCCCGGTGCTCTCATACCAGCGCGGCGATTCCGGCACCCGGAAGCGGATGATCCACACGACGATGCCGAGCCCGCCCATGGTCCACATCAGGATCCGCCAGGAATCCCAGCCCGCCGTCGGGTGCGAGACGACATAGGCGAGCGCGGCGATCAGCGGTGCGGACAGGACGGCGATCGTGTACACGGTCGCCATGCGCCGGCCCCGGTCACGGCCGGGGAACATCTCGGCGGTGTAGGTGTCGACCACGGGGAACTCGCCGCCGACGCCGATGCCCGCGATGAACACGAACAGCCCGATCAGGAACGCGCTGCTCATGAAGCCGGCGATGATCATGCCGACGCCGAAGATGAACAGGTCGTAGATGAAGACGGTCTTGCGGCCGAGCTTGTCGGCCACGTGCCCGGACGCGATGGCCCCGCAGAACTCCCCGACGAAGAACGACACCGGGATGGCCCAGGTGCTGACCGCCGGCGAGAAGTGCAGGACGCTGGCCACCAGCGCCAGGACGACCCCGTTGCCCAGGAGCATCAGGGTCTCCACGAACTCCCCCGCGGTGACCATGAGCAGGAAGTTGCGGTGAAAGCCGCTGAAGGGCAGCCGCTCCAGCCGGTCGGCCACGCTGGCCGACGAGGCGGTGGCGTTCCCTGGGGCCTGTCTGCCGGATGGACTGTCTTGCGGGGTGATGTCCTGGGTCATGGCGGGGGTTCCTCCTGTCGTATCGGTCGGATCTACGTCGCGTGCCCGAGCGCGCGGGACAATTCCCTGGCCGCGCGCAGTACGGCGGGGCGCCACCGCTCCAGGCTCACGGCGTCCAGCCGCTGGGTGGGTCCGGCGATCCCCAGGGCGGCGATCATCTTGCCGCCGGGGCCGAACACGGGAGCGGAGACGGCGGCGGCGCCAGCCGCTCGCTCCTCGCTGCTCACGGCGTAGCCCGCGCCGCGGATGGCGGCGAGATCGGCCCGCAGCCGCTCCGGATCGGTGATGGTGGCCGGGGTGTAGCCGGGCAGGCCCGTGCGCAGCTGTTTCTCTTCGGCCTCGGGGTCGAAGGCCAGCAGCACCCGCCCGCTCGACCCGGCGTGCAGCGGCAGCAGCTGGCCGGGGAACACCGCGTAGACCACCGCGTGCCTGGTCGGGGCGATCGCGATGACGGCCCTGGCCAGGCCGTCGCGGACCAGCAGCAGGGCGCTCTCCCCCGTCTCGTCCCGCAGCCGGTCGAGTATGGGCTGGGCCAGCGGGGTCAGGACCCGCTGGCCGACGTCTTCCGCCCGCCACCGCACCAGCCGCCGGCCCGGGAAGTAACCGTCGCCCAGCCGGTCCAGGAAGCCCTCGCGGACGAGGCTCGTCAGCAGCCGCTGCGCGGTGCTGGTGGGGAGTCCGGCCAGGCTGGCGACCCGGTGGGCCGGCAACCCCCACCCCTCCGCCTCGAAGGCGTCCAAGATCGCGGCTAGCTTCCGCAGCACGAGCACTGGCCGGTCCGCGCCCCCGGAACCCGCACCGCCAGGAACGGCCGCCGGTCCCTGGCCGCCCGGTCCGGACGGGTCGCCCGCTCTCATGGCGAGCCCGGGACGGCACCGTCGCGGTCCGGCCCGGCGGCCCACTGGGCCGATCGGGCCAGCCACCGCCGGGACGCGAGGTCGTGTCCGACGAGGTCACGCAGCAGCGGTATCAGCTCGAGGAGCCGCCCCAGGTCCACGCCGGTGTCCACGCCGGCCCCGTGCAGCAGGCCGAGGAGGTCCTCGGTGGCCACGTTCCCGGCGGCACCGGGCGCGAAGGGACCCCCGCCGATCCCGCCGAGCGCGGCGTCGAACCAGTCCACGCCGAGCCCGAGCGCTTCCCACGCGCAGGCTAGCGCCATGCCGAGCGTGTCGTGCAGGTGAAGGCCGATCCGGCAGTCCGGCACGGCTTCCCTGACGGCGGTCATCGCCTCCCGGACATCGACCGGCGTGGCGGCGCCGATGGTATCGGCCAGCGAGATCTGCCGGATGCCGGCCGCGGCCAAACGGACCGCGATCGAGGCGAGCCGCTCCGGCGGCGTGCGGCCGTCATACGGGCACCAGAAGGCCGTGGCGATCCCGGCGCTGACGACGGGCGGCCGCGGCGCCGCCGACAGCACGGCGGCCGACCGCTCCAGCCCGGCGAGCGCCTCGTCGGTGGATCGCCCGGCGTTGGCCCGGCTGTGCCCGTCCGACGCCGACACGACCAGCCGCACTTCCGGCACGCCGGCGGCGATCGCGCGCTCGGCACCGGCCCGGTTCAGCACCAGGGCGCTGAAGGTGACTCCCGCGGGCGCCGGGGACCGCGCGACCAGTTCGTCGGTGTCCGCCATCTGGGGCACCCGGTCCGGGCGGACGAACGCGCCCAGTTCGACCGACCGCAGGCCGGCCCCGAGCAAGCCGTCCAGCAGCCGCAGCTTGCCGTCCGTGTCCACGGTGACCGGCTCGTCCTGCAGGCCGTCCCTGAGCACGACCTCGGTCACCGTGACCGACGCGGGCAGGCTCATCTCAGATCACCCCGTTCGCGGCCAGGCGGCCGAGTTCCTCATCGTTCAGGTCAAGCACTTCGGTCAGCACCTCCCGGGTGTGCTGGCCGAGGTCGGGCCCGGCCCACCGGGGACGCGCGGGGCCGCGGGCCAGCCGGGGAACGGGGGCGGGAAAGCGGACGCTAGCGGTGCCGCCGTCGACGGGAACCTCGTGCCGCTCATGGGCCGCGCGTGCCGCCAGGTGCGGGTCCGCGGCCAGGTCAGCGGCGTCGTAGACCGGGGTGGCCGGCACTCCGGCATCGGCCATGGCCGCCATGACCTCTGCCTGGGTGTGCCGGCGCGTCCATTCGCCGACGATGGCATCGAGTTCATCCCCGGCCCGGCCCCGGGCCGACGCCCCGGCGTAGCGGGGGTCGTCGCTCAGCTCCGGTCGCCCGATGGCCTTGGCCAGCCGGGCGAAGACGGTGTCCGCGTTGGCCCCGATGACCACGTAGCCGTCGTCGGCGCACTGGTAGGCGTTGGACGGGACCACGCCGGCGATCGTGGGCCCGGTGCGCTGGCGGACCGCCCCGAAGGCGTCGTACTCGGCAACGACGGAATCGAGCAGGCTGTAGACGGCCTCGTAGAGCGCCACGTCCACCGTCTCGGCCGGATCGCCGTCCACCGTCCCGGCCAGGCCGGCGTCCGCCGTTTCCGCCTGCCCGTCGCGCCCGCTCTCCCCCGGCCGCCTGCCCCGTTCGCGCCCGAGGAGGGCCAGCACCGCCCCGAGGGCGGCATACACGCCGGCCATGCTGTCGCCGAGGGCGATGCCCACCCTGACCGGCGGGCGGTCCGGGTAGCCGGTGAGGAACCTGATGCCGCCCATGGCCTCGGCCACGCTGCCGAACCCGGCCCGGTCACGGTACGGCCCGTCCTGGCCGAACCCGGACAGCCGCACCAGGATCACGTCCGGGTTGGCCGCCGCCAGCACGCCGGGGCCGAGCCCCAGTCGTTCCAGCGTCCCGGGCCGGAAGCCCTCGAGCACGATGTCGCTGTGCTTGGCCAGGTCCAGGACCAGGTCCCGGCCGGCGGCGGTGCGCAGGTCAATGGTGACCGACCGCTTCCCGCGCCCGAGGGAACGCCACAGCAACGAGGTCTCGGACCCGAACGTGTGCCACTGGCGGCTCTCGTCTCCCCGCCCCGGAGGCTCGACCTTCACCACGTCCGCGCCGAAGGCGGCCAGCAGCCGGCCCGCTGTGGGAGCCGCCACGTAGCTGCCGAGTTCGATCACCCGGAAGCCGGCCAGCACGTCCTGTCGCTTTTCGCCCACGATGCGGACGTTAACCCGCGACGTGGGTCTCGTCTAGAGCATTTTGGTTGCTAAATTTCGATCGATGTCTGACTTTTTGTGAATGTGAGTCACGCATCCCGGCGGGCGAGGACCGCGCCTGCGACCAGGAGCGCGACGGCCGGCCAGGCGATCAGCACCAGCATCGACGCCGCGGGCGGCAGCAGGCCGCGCTGCGGGTGCCCGGACATCACCTGGTAGGCGGCGAACCCGATCGTGAACCGGCCGATGTCCGTCTTCCACGGGGCCGGCAGCACCAGGCACAGCCCCGCAACGGCGTAGATGACCGCGACGGCGGCCGTGATCGCGCCCGCCGTGCTCCGGATGATGGCGCCGAGCCCGAGGGCGGTGAGCACGCAGGCACAGGGCAGGAAGCCCGCCGCCAGCACCGCTCCGGGCACGCCCGGCTGGCCCAGTGACAGCCCGAGGTGGGATCCGGACAAGAGCGCCTGGGCCACGAGGAAGCATGCGAACGCCAGCACCTCACCCAGGGCGAGCGCGGCACCGCCGAGAACGGCCGCCTTGGCGGCGAGCACCGCCCAGCGGTGCGGCACCGCCGCGAACGTGGTGCGGATCAGCCCGCTCGCGTACTCGGACGTGAAGGCGAGCACGCCCAGCACGCTGACCGGCAGGATCGTGTACTCGCCGGAGGCGAGGAAACTGGCGAGCAGCGGCGCGAGCGAGCCAGTTGCCTGGTGTGCTGGAACCGCGGCGGCGGTGCGCGCGACGATCACGGTGACGCCGAGCGTGGCGGCCGCCGCGGCGAGCGCCGTCACCCAGTTAGCGCGGACCGACCGGAGCTTGACCCACTCGAAGGCGAGCACGTCGCGCGCGCGGGTGGCGAGCGCGGGCACGCGTGTTCGCGCCGGGCGGATGCTGGCGACGGTCATCGTCCATCCTCGGTTTCGCGGCCGGGCGCGAGCGCCCGGCCTTCCGGCGCCGGCGTCCGGTCCTCCGGCCCGAGCGCGCGGTATTCGGTGCTGGCGCCGGTGAGGTTCAGATACACCTGCTCCAGCGACGGCGCCCGGCGCGTCAGCTCATGCACGGGGATCCCCCGCGCCGCGGCGAGGTCGGCGATCGCCGCGGCGTCGGTCCCGGTCACGGACAGGCCGCCGTCGCCGGTCACCGCGACGGCCGCGCCGCGGGCGCGCAGCAGCTCCGTCAGGTCGCCCGCTCGCGGGGACCGCACCAGCACGTCGCCGCCCGCGGCCGGCCCGGTGAACTGCGCGGTCGGCGCGTCGGCGAGCAGCCGGCCGCGCCCGATGACTATGAGGTGGTCCGCGGTCTGCGCCATCTCGCTCATCAGGTGGCTGGAGATGAAGACGGTGTGGCCGTTGGCCGCGAGCTGGCGCATCAGCAGCCGTATCCAGCGGACCCCGTCGGCGTCGAGGGCGTTCACCGGCTCGTCGAAGATCAGCACCGGCGGGTCGCCCAGCATCGCCGCGGCGATGCCGAGCCGCTGCTTCATGCCGAGGGAGAAGTCCCTGACCCGCTTGCCGGCGACCGGGTCCAGCCCGGTGAGCGCGAGCACCTCGGTGACCCGTGCGCGGCCGATCCCGTTGCTCACCGCGAGCGACAGGAGGTGATCGCGGGCGGTGCGCGCGCCCTGGACAGCGCTAGCGTCCAGCAGCGAGCCGACCTGGCGCAGCGGGCGGGCGAAGTGCCGGTAGCGGCGGCCGGCGACGAGGGCCGTGCCCGTGGTCGGGGCGTCCAGGCCGAGGATGATCCGCATCGTCGTGGTCTTGCCCGCGCCGTTCGGGCCGAGGAAACCGGTCACGCGGCCCGGACGCACGGTAAAGCTGAGGTCGTCGACCGCGGTGAGGGCGCCGAAACGCTTGGTCACACGCGCCAGCTCGATCATCGCCGCGGCACCGATCCGGGCGGGCGCGCGTCCGCCCGGCCGACGCGGCCGAAGGTCAGGTAGGCGATGCCGCCGCCGGGAACCTGGATGACGCAGATGATCGCCCACGCCCACTTCGGCAGCCCGCGCACCGACTCGGCTCGCGCGATATCGGCCAGGCAGTAGGCCGCGAAGGGGACGGCCAGCGCCAGGCCGATGGCGATGGGCCAGGCACCCGGATGCGGAATGGCGCTCAGCACGCCCACGAACGCGCCGGCGATGGCGAGCCAGATCGCCAGGCCCCGCGCCGCGCGGAAGGCCGCGCTGGCCGGCCGGGCGTGCACGGCGCCGCCGGACCGGTTTCCGGCGCCCGCGGCGGCCCGGCGCAGCCGCCCGGTGCTCACGGCGATGCCCGCCGTGTAGCCGAGGGCCCGGAGGCCCCGCCGGAAGGCCGGACGCACGCTGGTGTCGGACAGGATCGCGGGCAGCTCAGCCGACCACTCGCGGCCACGTTCGGCGCGCTGGTCCTCGGGAAGCCGGCGGCAGGAGCCGCGGATGACGAGCTCGGCGATGCGCTGGACGCGCGGGACCTGGCTCATCGCGCGCTCCCGTGGGCGGGCCGCGGGGTGCCCGGCAGGACACGGCGCTCCCCCGCGTCGGCCCGGGCGAGCTCCAGCCGGGTGACACGCACGCCTTCCGCGGTCAGCCGGTAATACTTACGCGGGGGGCGGCCGCCGGGCTCGGGCCGCTGGGCCTCCCACTCGGACTCCGCCAGGCCCTCCTGCTCCAGGCGGGCGAGCATCGGGTACAGCGTCCCGCTGGGCAGCTTCGCCGCCTTCATCAGGTCGTAGCCGTAGTGCGGCGCGGCCGGGTCGGCGATCAGCACCCTGAGCACACGTTCGAGGGGCGCGGTTAGCTTCACGAACTCAGCCTACATATGTAGCCTACATATGTCGAGTAGGGGGCGACGGCGAGGCGTGCGCGGGGGACCACACGGCGGCAACCGCCTGAGGCCGTACCCTCGGTTTCACGGGTCACTAAGGCCCGGCGCGGCGCGGCGCGGCCCGGCGCGGCAACGGAGACCGGGGCCGCCACCCGGATATATCGCCTTATGTCCGGCGGCTAACGGCCGCCAGGTGCGCCGGGTAGGCGTCATTTCCAAGATCATAGGTCGTTACTGCCAAATAGGGCCCGTCGGATATTTACTGGTGCGTCGGATATTTACTGGTGGTTGTCTGGTTCGGTGCGTGACTCCGGCGACAGGATGCGCTGGCGACCGCCTCCCGGGCCGGACGCGCGCGGCGCCGCCGGAAGGCGGCCGATGCGTCATCCGCTTCCTTCCCATGACGGCCGATGCGTCATCCGCTTCCTTCCCATGACGGCCGATGCGTCATCCGCTTCCTTCCCATGGCGGCCGATGCGTCATCCACTTCCTTCCTATGGCCGTCGATGCGTCATCCACCCGCAAAGACGGGCGCTCACGCGACATCCAGCGCCATAGGAAGGCGGGCAATGTGACACCGAGTTCCGCCACCCGCCCGGCACGCACCCCTGACCTGCCGTTCACCTGATCACCGACGCCCCGCGACACGCCCGAAACAACCAACCAAATAATCGGCGAGCCCATATCGTGGATATCCCGATACGTGTAAGTCATGGCGATATTTCGTAATAAACGAGGCCGGTTTACGGCCCGAAATCACGACGCGGGCGCCTTTGACTCATGATCTGAGGGCTGGACCGTGGTGCGCGGCGGCCTCACCAGCCGGGATGCGGCGCGTAACCAGCCGGGATGCGGTGCGTCGCCGCGCAAGCGCAGGCCGGGGACGGCCGCCGACCGCTCCCGGGGGCGTGAGCCCAACCGGCACGGCATTAGCGCCTGGCCGCGGAGTCACCGCTGACCCGCGCGATCAGGGCACGGACTGCGTCGGCGACGACGCCGGGGGTCTCGTAGACCGGCGTGTGCCCGGATTCCGTGAGGCGGAAGTCGGCGTCCGTGAGTGATCGCGCGAGTTCCATGCCCTGCTCAGGCGGCCGGGCGCGGTCGTGACGGCCGTGCACCACGACGGCCGGCTGCGTGATGCCGGCCAGCTGGCCGCTCAGGTCGAGGTCGCGCTGGCTGGCGAGCACGTCGTAGACCGCCTCCGGGCGCAGCTTCGCCGCCCACGTGAGGTACTCCGCCCGGGTCTGCGCGTCGAGCGGGACGCGGAACGACCGGTCCAGCACGGCCGCGCGCAGTTCCTCGCCCCAGTCGTCCCGGATCCGCCGCAGGATGGCGTCGACGTCGCCGTGCCCGTGCATGTGCGCGCCGGTGTCGACCAGCACCAGCCCCCGGACCAGGCCCGGATGACCGGCCGCCAGCCGCAGGGCGATCGCGCCGCCGGTGGAATGCCCGCAGACCAGCACGGGCCCGCCCCAGTGTTCCTCGATGTGCCGGGCCACGCGCGCGGCGACGGACGGGATGTCCCAGGGACCGGGCTCCGTCAGCCAGGAAACCGGGTCGAGGGTCACCTCGCCCGCCAGCTCGCGGGCGAGCGGCCCGAACACGGCGGGCGGGCACAGCGTGCCCGGCAGCGCCGCCAGCACCTCTGGCGTCATGGCCCGCGCCTACGAGCGGTACAGGCCGGCGACGCGGAAGGCCAGGTCCAGCGACTGGCCGCGGTTGAGGCGGGGGTCGCACGTCGTCTCGTACCGGTGGCCCAGGTCGCTCTCCGCGATATGGTGGCCGCCGCCGATGCACTCGGTCACGTCGTCGCCGGTGAACTCGATGTGGATGCCGCCGGGATGCGTGCCGAGCGCGCGGTGCACCTCGAAGAACCCGGCCACTTCATCCATCACGTCGTCGAAATTCCTGGTCTTGCGCCCGTCCGCTGTCTCAACGGTGTTGCCGTGCATGGGATCGCAGACCCAGACGATCTCGGGCCGGCTGGCGGAGATTTTCTCGACCAGCGGCGGCAGCGCCTGGCGGATCCGCCCCGCGCCCATCCGGGTCGTCAGCGTGAGGCGGCCTGGTTCGGTGTCCGGGTCGAGGGCTTCGATCAGCTCGAGGATGTCCTGCGCGCTCGCGTCCGGGCCGACCTTCACGGCGATGGGGTTGCGGATCTGGCGCGCGAACTCGACGTGCGCGCCGCGGGGATCGCGGGTCCGCTCCCCGATCCACAGCAGGTGCCCCGACAGTCCGTAGGCCTGCCCGGTGCGCGGGTCGTCCCGGGTCAGGGCCCGCTCGTAGTCCAGCAGGAGGGCCTCGTGGCTCGAGTAGAACTCCACCGCCCGGAATTCCCGGGGATCGGCCCCGCACGCGCGCATGAACGCGATCGCCCGGTCGATCTCCCCCGCTAGCTCCTCATACCGCCGCCCGGCCGGGCTGCCGGCCACGAAGTCCTGGTTCCACGCGTGCACCTCGCGCAGGTCGGCGTAGCCGCCGCCCGCCAGCGACCGGCACTGGTTCAGCGTGGCCGACGCGCAGTGGTAGGCGTCGAGCAGCCGGCCCGGATCGGGCGTCCGGGCCGCGACGGTGAACTCGATGTCGTTGACCGCGTCGCCCCGGTAGACCGGCAGCTCCACGCCGTCGCGCACCTCGGTGGCCGCCGACCGCGGCTTGCCGAACTGGCCCGCCATCCGGCCGACCTTGACCACCGGCACGCTGGCCGCGTAGGTCAGCACCACCGCCATCTGCAGCAGCGTCTGGAACTTGCCCCGGATGCTGGCGGCGGTCGTCCCGGTGAACGTCTCCGCGCAGTCGCCGCCCTGCAGCAGGAAGGCCTCGCCGCGCCCCACCGCGGCCAGGCGCGCCTTCAGCTGGTCGCACTCCGCGGGCGCCACCAGCGGCGGCAGCCCCGCCAGGCGGCGCACCACCGCGTCCAGGCGATCACGATCGGGCCAGTCGGGCTGCTGCAGCGCGCGCGTAGTCACGAAACTCAGGGTACGCGGCGCTCGCGCGGCGCCGCCTGTCCCCCGTCCGCGTCGCCCGGGCCCGCCGCCGCCCGCTGCCGTAGCATCGCAACGTGGAGTTCAGCCGCGAGCTGCGCGACAAGGTACTGGCCGGCGAGATCACCGTGTCCTTCCGGTTGTGGAGCCGGCCGAAGGTGAAGCCGGGCGGGCGCTACCGCGTGGGCGACGGGCAGATCGAGGTCGACTCGGTCGAGCTGCTCCCGTTCCACGCCATCGACGATGGTGACCTGCGGCGTTCGGGCGAGGCGGACCGTGAGTCCCTCCGCCAGCGCGCGGCCCATTCCGGACCGGTCCGCGACGACACGCTCCTTTACCGCGTCGAATTTCACGCCGTCCCGTAAGCGGACGCGAATGCACCGGCTAAATCGGTACATTCTCCGCGGCTAATCACTCAGGAGACGTTCACCAGGTCACCGATCGCGAGATGGTTAAATGCGACATGAGCCGTCGGAATGGGCAATTCCACGCAACCGAGACTCTGCGGGTAGCCGTAGGACGCGCGCGGGAATCCGTGCACGGCGTCGCCGCCGTTGAAGTAGTTGATCCAGTAGACGATGTCGTCGTAGCTGCTGCCGTCCGGGTTGGTGCCGCTCATCGTGTTGACCGTGTAGCGGACGTAGATCGGGTACACGCCGAGCGCGGTCGCCTCCCCTGGCATGCCGGTGTTGGCCGGCGTGGTGAGCACCGTCCGCCCGTTCTCCCACAGGGTCAGCGACTCGGGCACGCCCTCCGAGACGTACACGTACGAGTAGGGCGAGGCGTCCGTCCTATCCGCCGCCGCGGCGGACAGGAGCGCCTGCCACTCGCCGTCGGCGAGCTGCGCCACGCTCTCGCTGTCGGCGGTGTAGCCGTTGTAGGAGGAACCCTCCGTGGCGGACGTGAAGGCCATCAGCGCGCCCTTCACCATGACCGTGGCCGACCCCGGCTGCCACTGCGCCCGCAGGGACGACGGGACCGAGCCCCAGCGCCAGGAGAAGCTGCCCTTCAGCGGGCGGCCGAGCGTCGCCGCCTCGGCCGCGACGGTCGTCGGCGCGTGCACGCCCGCCGCCGGGGTGAAGTTCAGCGGCAGGTAGTGCAGCTGGGCGAGGATCTGCTGCACCCTCAGCACCGAGGCCTGCGTGACCGCGAAGTGGTAGGACGCCGAGGCGACCGTGGTGACCGTGACCGGCTTGGCGGCCGCCGTCGTCGGGGTGCCGCTGACGACCGTCACCTGGCGGCCGAAGGAGACGCTTACCGCCGTGCCAGGCGCGAACCCGGGACTGCGCGGCTTGAACACCAGCGTGTCGGCGTCCGGCTCGGACCAGGTGCCCGCCGTGGCCGGCGACACCCGCGGCCGGGCCGACCCCAGCGCCGTGGCCACCGGCTCGTCGAAGGTCAGCGTGATCGGGCTGTCGAGCCCGGCGCTCGAGCTGCCGGGCGCCGGATCGGCCGCCGCCACCGGCACGCCGCCCTGCGGCGCCACGAGCCACTCCACCGTGGACGGCCGCGCGGCCGTGCGCTCCCACGGCCAAGCCGCCGCCGCGACCTGGAGCGCGCCGCCCGACTCACGCGCCGGCACGGCCAGCTCGGCCGTGGCCGCGGGCTTGCTGAGCCGGATGACCCGGGGCGGCTGGCCCGCCGCCCGGTAGTCGATGACGCTCACCGGCCGGTCGAAGCCGAGCGTCACGTGCCCCGGCCGCGCGGCGACGGCGACCCGCGCCGACGGCGCGGCCGACGGCGCCCGCAGCGTCGCCGTCGTCGAGACACCGGAGCCCAGCAGCCAGCGCAGCCACGACGGCGGGGCGGCGGTGACGCGCACGTCCGCCGTCCGCCCCTGCGCCATGGCGGTGGCCGGCACGTAGCCGTCGCCCTGGCGGGTCAGCGCGAGCGGCCGGCCGCCGCTGGTCGCGTCGATGGCGGTCACCGCGGTCCCGGCGCCGCTCATGCTGACCTGGACGAGTTCGCCGCCCGAGGAGACCGACACCCCCGGCCGCCCGAGGAGCGCCAGGAGCCCGACGCCGATACCCGCCAGCACGACTACGGCGCCCGCGCCGATGCCGCCGCGGATCAGCCAGCTCCGGTGACGGGTCATCCAGGACTGGTCGTTGTGCTCAGCCGATTCCTGCTCCCCAGCCGATGGTGTGGTCATCGTGCCGCCCTTTCGAGCCCGTCCGCGCGCTTGTGCATTTCTTCTCAACTTATTATCACGGCAGATATCACAGCCGGGACGAGCGGCACGCCGAATATGCGCGGAACTGAAATCCACGGTTCACCGGAATGTGCCCTGACCTGCGGCCCGCTCCACCGTTAGGCTGTGGTTACCACATGGCATGCATACCCCAAATTGAAACCGTGAAGTGTTGGGACAGTGATTGGATGAGTCCGGAAAGCCGTGGCCGACGCCATCCGGCGAGGCGTCGGCCAGGCGATCGGCCCGGCGGCCGGCATCTGTCCGCCGTGCCCGCCCCTGGCCAGCCGGGCGGGTACGAGCAGGCGGCGGGCTGCTGGTTCGACGAGCCCGCGCCCGGTGACCGGCTGTCCTGGGCGATTCCACTCGCCCACGGGACCTACAACGGAGTCGACCTCGGTTCGCTCGATACCGGCGAGGAGGACGATCGCGCGCTGCTCTTCGAGGCGTGGCATCCGCAGTTCGCGGGCGCGTTCGAGGGCGGGGGCGACGTGGTCGTCGACGGCGAGTCCGTCAACCCCCGGCTGCACGTGGCCATGCACCAGGTGGTGGCCAACCAGCTGCTGGCCGAGGACCCGCCCGAGACGTGGCAGACGGTGCGGCGCCTCGCCGGGCTGGGTTACGACTGGCACACCATCATGCACATGATCGCGTCACTGGTCATCGAGGACATCCGCTGGGCCCTGCAAGAGCATCGGCAGCCCGACCCGGCCGTCTACATCGGGCGCCTGAACGGGCTGCCCGGCGACTGGCCGCCGCCGGGGCCTGCCCGGTAAGACGATCCCAACACTACGGGCTCGCGTCCGTAGTACCTGGTATGGAGCGATACCTGGAGACGCTGGCGGACATGCGCCGCCGGGAACTGATCACGGGCGCCCGGCCGGACCTCGGCGCCGCGCGGGCGGGCGATCCGCTGCGGGGTGCGCCGCGCGCGCGGATGATGTGGTGGATAGCGGCCGACCGGCTGCGGCGCGCGGCCTGCGGGCCGGCAGCGGCCGGGACGGCGACGATCGAGACGACAAGAGGCGCCCGGTGAACGACACGGTCAATGACACGGCCGGCGACAGGGAGCCGACGGTGGTGCGCGACCGGCCGGTCCTGGACCTGAGCCGCCTCACCTCGCCCGCGCAGCTCGCCGGGATCGGGCATGCGGTGCTCAGCGCCGAGCGCGCCGCGGTCGTCGGCGCCGCCATCCGGCGGCTGCCCGAAGCGCAGCGCGTCACCCTCGCCCTGTCCGCCGCGGGCGGGCTGACCAGCGCGGAGATCGGCGCCGCGCTGGGCATCCCGCCGGGCACGGCCCGCTACCGGCTCTCACTCGCCCGGCGTGCCCTCGCCAGTGCCCTCGGCGACTACGATGACCCCGATTACGATGAGCCTTACGACGATCAGCCCCGGGAGGAACGATGAGACTCGATGACGACCTGGCCGCGTGGGCGGCCGCCGTCCGCCTCCCGGCGCCCGAGGCCGACGCCGTCTTCCGGCGCGTCGCGGACACGCCCGTAACGGCCGCGCCCGTGACCGCCGCCGTGCCCCCGAGGGAACTGACGCCGTCCTGGTGGCGCGAGTTCAACGCCGGCTTCGCCAGCCGCATGATCGGCAGCACCCGGCCGGCGCAGCGGCGGGCGGCGTGACGGAAACTAGGCAGGGTGCTGGAACGTGATGGGGAATGATTCGCGCGTGGTCAGCGCCACCCGGCAGATCGCGGCCGCGCCCGCGCGGATCTTCGAGCTGATCGCGGACCCGGCCCAGCAGCCGCGGTGGGACGGTAACGACAACCTGGCCGCGGCGGGCGGCGGGCAGCGCGTCCGCCGCGCGGGCGAGGTGTTCACGATGACGCTCACCACCGGCGCCATCCGGGAGAACCACGTCGTCGAGTTCGACGAGGGCCGCCTGATCGCCTGGACGCCCGCCGAGCCGGGACGGCGGCCGCCCGGGCACCTGTGGCGGTGGGAACTCGCGCCCGCCGCCGCGCCTGGCGCGTCGCGCACGCTGGCCACCTGCACCTACGACTGGACCCGGCTCACCGACGAGACTCGCCTGCCCCGCGCCCGGGCGACCACCGCCGGAAAGCTGCTGGCCTCGCTGGACCGGCTCGCCGGCCTCGCCGAGGCGACCTGACCGGCGGCGCCCCGGGCTTACGCGGGGCGTCCCAGGGCGACGCGGCCCGCGTAGTCGATGGCGCCCAGGTAGTCGATGGCGAAGGAGCGGAACGCCTCCGCCGCCGCCGACCGGTAGTTGCCCGGGCACCACGCGACGCCGATCGGCCGGCTGACCGCGGGTGACAGGGGCAGCTGCCGCAGGCCGTCCGGCAACTGCGGGAGCGCCGGGAAGATGCCGACCCCGCAGCCGGCCCGGATGAGCCCGTACAGCGTGGTCAGGTCGTGTCCCTCGAACCCGATCCGGGGCCGGAACCCGGCGGCCGCGCACATGCCATCGGTTACGCTCCGCAGCCCGTATCCGGCCGCGAAGATCATGAAGGTCTCGTCCGCGACTTCCGTCAGGGGAACGGCCGCGCCGCCCGCGAGCCGGTGCCCGGCCGGCACGACGAGGGCGATGTCCTCGTCGAAGAGCGGCTCCCAGCGCACCTCCGGATGGCGCACGTCGGGGATCGTGAGCAGCACGTCGAGGGTGCCCTCGGCGAGGGCGGTGAGTATCCGCGCGGCGCCGTCCTGGCGCAGCGCGAAGCTGACCTGCGGGAACCGGCGGCGGTACTCGCCCAGCAGTTCCGGGATCAGCCAGTTCGACAGCGGACTGAGGAAGCCGAACCGTACCGTGCCCGCGGCGGGGTCCCGGTGCGCGGCGATCTCCGCCACCGCCGTGTCGAGCCCGGTCAGGGCTCGCCGGGCGGCGGTCAGCAGCACCTCGCCGTTGCGATTGAGCCGCAGGCCGCGGCCGACCCGGTCGAACAGCGGCACTCCGACCTCGGTTTCCAGGCGCTGGAGTCCCCGCGTCACTGTGGGCTGGGTGACGAACGACTCACCGGCCACCTCGGTGATCGTGGCTCCCTCCGCGACGGCCACAAACGACCGCAGGACCGACGTTTCCATGTCGTCCATACTGCTCACGCATGGATCAGATAGCAAATCTTCATTGGACGTATATGTTCAGGCACGCGTAGTCCTGTAAAGGTGACCCCACTGGACTTGCTGGAACTCGCGGGCACGGGCGTGGTGGCCGGCACGGTCAACACGATCGCGGGCGCCGGCTCCCTGCTGACCTTCCCGGTGCTCATCGCCGTCGGCCTCTCCCCCGTGGCGGCTAACGTGACCAACGACATCGGGGTCGTGCCGGGCAACCTCACGGGGACGGCGGCGCTGCGCGCCGGGCTGGCAGGCCAGCGGCGGCTGCTGCGCGTGATCGTCCCGCTCACCCTGGCCGGCTCGCTCGCCGGGGCGGTGCTGCTGATCCTGGCGCCGGCACGGGCCTTCGAGGCCGCGGCGCCGGGGCTGCTCCTGGCCGCCAGCGTGCTCACCGCCGCGCAGCCCAGGCTCGCCCGGCTCGCCCAGCGCGCGGGCCGCGAGCGCAGCGGCTGGCTCCGCGTGTCGGTCAGCGCGATCGCCCTGTACGGCGGCTACTTCGGCACCGGGATCGGGGTCCTGTTCATCGCCGTGCTCGGGCTCTTCCTCAACCAGGACCTGAGCCGCCTCAACGCCGTCAAGACCCTGCTCCAGCTGCTGGCCAACGCCGCCGCCGGGGTGCTGTTCGTCTTCATCGCGCCGGTCAACTGGGCAGCCGTGCTGATGCTCGCCCTCGGCTCGACGATCGGCGGCCCGCTCGGCGCGCGGCTGGCCCGCTTCATCTCCGCCCGCAGGCTGCGCCAGGTCATCTGCGTGGCCGGGATCGCCGCCTCCGGCTACCTCTTCTGGCAGCAGTTCTGACGCTCGCTCGGCGGCAGTTGCGACACGGTTCGGCCGCGACGCCCGCCCCGGGCTTCCCCGCCCGGGCGCGCACGAGAGAATGTCCCCGTCACCGGCATCCTGCTCGCATTCGGACCACGAAGGACACAGTGGAGATCATCATCCTGCCCACGGCCGCCGAGGTCGGCCGGGTCGCGGCCGCGAAGATCGCGTCGGTCGTCGCGAAGAAGCCCGCCGCCGTCATCGGACTCGCCACGGGCTCGAGCCCGCTGAGCATCTACGCGGACCTCGCCCGCCGCGTCCAGGCGGGCGAGATCTCGTTCGCGCAGGCCCGCGGATTCGCCCTCGACGAGTACGTCGGGATACCGCTCGGGCATCCCGAGTCGTACGCGAGCGTCATCCGCCGCGACGTCGTCCAGCCGCTCGGGTTCGACCCCGCGCGGGTCCGCGTGCCCGACGGCCGCGCGCACGACCTGGAGTTCGCCTCGAAGGAGTACGACGCCGCGATCCGGGCCGCCGGCGGCATCGACATCCAGATCCTCGGCATCGGCGCGAACGGCCACATCGGGTTCAACGAACCGACGTCGTCGTTCGCGTCGCGCACCCGCATCAAGACCCTGGCGCCCCGCACCCGCGCGGACAACGCCCGGTTCTTCGACTCACCGGATGAGGTCCCCACGCACTGCCTCACGCAGGGCCTCGGCACGATCCTCGAGGCCCGCGAGCTCCTGCTCGTCGCGCAGGGGGAGGCCAAGGCCGCCGCCATCGCGGCCGCCGTCGAGGGTCCGCTGTCCTCTTTCGTGCCGGCGTCCGCGCTGCAGCTCCACGAGCACGCGACCGTCGTCCTCGACGAGGAGGCGGCCGCGCGCCTCGCGCTCACCGAGTACTACAAGCACACCTACGACCACAAGCCGTCCTGGCAGCGCTTCGAATAGCCGCTTCGGGCAGCCGCTCGCTAGCCCTTCGCGGTGGGGCGGACGACGATGTCGCTCACGTCGACGCCAGCCGGCTGCCCGATGGCGAACGCGACGGCGGAGGCGATGGCGTCCGGGGACATGGCGGCCACGGCCGCCCGCGCGCGGATCCGGTCCCGCATCTCCGGCGTCATGGAATCGGCGAACTCCGTGTTCGTCATGCCCGGTGAGACGACCGTGACGCGCAGGCTGTCGCCGGCCTCGACCCGCAGCCCCTCGGACAGGGTGCGCACGGCGTTCTTGGTCGCGGCGTACACCGCCTGGGTCGGCAGGATCAGCAGCCCCGACGTGGACACGATGTTGACGAAGTGCCCGCGGCCCTGCGCGCGGAACACCGGCAGCGCCGCGGCGATCCCGTACAGGACGCTCCTGAAGTTGACGTCGATCATCTCCTCCCAGTCCTCGACGCGGAGGTCATCCAGCGGCGAGATGCGGCCGATGCCGGCGTTGCTCACGAGGACGTCAAGCTGGCCGTACCGCTCGCGAGCCAGCGCGACGAGTCCCGACACGTCCGTTCTTTCCCTCACGTCGGTGGCGATCCAGGCAGCTTCACCCCCCGCTTGCCGTATCCGGTCGGCCAGGGCCTCCAGTCGTTCGGCGCGACGCGCTCCGAGCACCACCCTCGCGCCCTGCCCGGCCAGCGACAGCGCCGTGGCCTCGCCGATCCCGCTGCTGGCGCCCGTGATCGCCACGACCTTGCCGCTGATTTCCGTCATGATGGACACTCCCTCTCCGCGCACGCGGCGGGGCACCTGACCTACAGTTAAGTGGAGACACCGCCGCTTGCTTCCACAGTAAGCGGCGACGCCTCCACTTAGCAAGCCGCGACGAGTGGAGAGGCGCCGATGACCAAGGACGCGGAACGGCCGCTGCGGGCCGACGCGCGGCGCAACCGGGACAAGATCCTGGCGGCCGCCGTTCGCGTGTTCAGCGAGCAGGGACTCGCTGCCCACTTCGAGCGCATCGCGAAAGAAGCCGGCGTGGGCAGCGGCACGCTTTACCGCAACTTCCCCACCCGGGAGGCGCTGATCGAGGCGGCGTACCGCAACGAGGTGGCACGGCTCTGCGCTGCCGCCCCCGGCCTGCTGGCCACGATGCCGCCGCGTGCGGCCATGCGCGCCTGGATGACCCTGTTCATCGACTACGCGGCGGCCAAGGCCGGCATGGCGGACGCCCTGCGCGCCGTCGTCGCGTCGGGCACCGACCTGCACGGCCCCAGTCACGAGATGATCGACGCCGCCATCACCACGCTCATGGACGCCGGGACCGCCGCCGGGGTCTTCCGCCCCGACATCCGCCCGGCCGACCTGGGCGCGGTGCTCGCCGGGATCGCCCTCACCTCGGCCAGCCCGGACCAGCGCGACCGGGCCGAGCGCCTGCTCGACCTCACCCTGGACGGCCTGACGACGATGCCGTGCTGACGACCATCCCGTCCTGATGGCCCTACCGTCCTGATGGCCTTACCGTCCTGATCGGCGCCGTCCTGATGACTGTGCGGTTCCGATGCGCGCCGGGCGGGGCCGACCTGCACCGGGCGGCCCCGACGTCCCGTTACAGCACGATCTCGGCGAGGCGCGCGATCTCGTCGGTGTCCCCGACCGTCGGGTTGAGGATCAGCTCGTCGGCGCCGATGCCCGCGAACGCGCCCACGACCTCCTTGACCCGCGCGGGGTCGGCGGCCACGGCGCCGGTGACGAGGCGGGCGAGCTCGTCGCCCGTGATCGTGTAGTAGTCCCAGACGTTTTAGCGGCCCAGGTCGGGGTCGCCCAGCGCGAAGTAGGCGATCGCGACGAGGTAGGGCGAGCCCTCGCGCCCGGCCTTCGCCCACGCGCCGCGGGCGGCCTCGAACGCCGGCGCGACCGTGGAGGCCGGCGCCGAGCGGCCGACGTAGCAGGTGCCCCAGCGTGCCATGCGCTCGAACGTGGCGGGCACCGCACCCCCGAAGACGAGCGGATCTGGCGCGCTTCCGGCGCCACCGCCGGGTTGGGGCCGCCGCCGGCCGGCTCGCCGTTCCAGACGTCGCGGTAGATGGCGAGATCCCGGTCCGCAGGCCAGACGTCGCTGACGTCACCGCCGACTCGCTCCAGCTCATCTCCCGCGCGCTCGGCGACCCCGGCCGCGCGCCCGCCGCCGCCTAGCGCGCCCGCAGGCCCGTGAGGAGCACGGTGCAGACGGCGTCGAGATCGGCCTCAATGCCGGGGGCCCGCCATTCGGCGGCGTGCGCCGGGTTGTGGAAGCGCGCGGTGGCGTCGAAGACGGCCCGCGCGGCCGTGGTCGCGTCGGCCAGGGCGCCCTCGCTGGCGAAGGTGCCGTCGGCCACGCCGTCGACGAGGATGGCCCGCAGCTGGCCCAGCAGGTCCGCGACGTGGTCGGCGGCGGCGCTGCTGTGCTCCGCCGCCAGCACGCCGTAGGCGGCGAACAGCTCCGGGTCATCGCGCGCCTTGGCCTGCTTGGCAGCCAGCATCGCGGCGAGCCAGGCGCGCAGCCGCCGCGGCGGCGGTACCCGGCTGTCGCCGGCGATGGCGGCCAGGGCGTCGCGGTCACGGCTGAGCCAGCGCCGGGTCACGGCCTCGCGCAGGGCCAGCTTGGAGGGGAAATGCCGGTACACGGCGGTGTGGCTGACCCCGAGGGCACGCGCCACGTCCACCACCGTCGCCTTCGCCGGCCCGTGACGGCGCAGCACTTCCTCGGTGGCCGACAGTATCGTGTCCGCGTCCAGCGGCATGCCCGCTGGCATCAGCGCTCGCTGTCCAGCAGGGCGAGCAGCGCGGGCGCGTACCGCGACCCGGCCACGGCCGCTCTCGGCACCGCCCGCTCGATCGCGGTCAGTTCCGCGCCGGTGAGCTCCAGATCCGCCGCGCCGGCGGCCTCGGCGATCCGCGCTGGCCGCCGGGCGCCCACCAGCGCGACGATGTCGCCGTACGCACGGCCCTGCGCGAGCACCCAGGCGATCGCCAGCTGCGCCACCGTCACCCCGCGCGCGTCCGCGATCGTCCGCAGCTCCGCCACCAGCGCGAGATTCGCCTCCACGTTTCCCTCGGCGAACCGGGGCAGGTGAGCACGGGTGCCGGCGCCCGCGGCGGCCCGCCACGCGCCCGACAGCAGTCCCTGGGCGAGCACTCCGTAAGCGGTGACGCCGATGCCGAGCTCCCGGCAGGTGGCCAGGATGCCGTCCTCGATCCCCCGGCTGAACAGCGAGTACTCGATCTGCACATCGGTGATCGGGTACACCGCGTGCGCACGGCGGATCGTCTCCGCGCCGACCTCCGACAGACCGATCCCGCGCACGTAGCCCGCCTGGACCAGCTCGGCGATGGCGCCGATGGTGTCCTCGACCGGCACGGCCGGGTCGAGACGGGCGGGCCGGTAGATATCGACGTAATCGGTGCCCAGCCGCCGCAGCGAGTAGGCGAGAAAGTTGGCGACGGCGACCGGGCGCGCGTCGATCCCCCGGAAACCGAGGTCCGGTCCGCGCAGCCCGCCGAACTTCACGCTGAGCACCGCCCGCTCCCGGTCGCCAGGCCGCAGGGCACGGGCGATCAGCAGCTCGTTGTCGCCCATGCCGTAGAAATCGGCTGTGTCCAGCAGCGTGATCCCGGCGTCGAGCGCCGCGCGGATCGTCGCGGTGCTGTCCGCCTCGTCCGCCGGCCCGTAGGTACCCGACATCCCCGCGCATCCCAGTCCCACGGCCGGCACCCGGAACCCGCCGCCCAGTATCCGCATCTCCATGACACCGACCTTAGCGCTCTTCGGTAACAGATTTCAAATTCTGAAACTTGTTCGCGATGGCGAGTGGCGGGCTCGTTCGCGGAACGCGGGATCGTTCGCGGAGCGCGGGATCGTTCGCGGAGCTCGGGATCGTTCGCGGAGCCCGGGCTCGTTCGGGCGGTGCCGCGGGCGCGTGCCGGCTCCGCCGGCCGGCGGGCAGTCAGGCGAGGCAGTCAGGCGAGGCAGTCAGGCGAGGCGGTCAGGCGAAGTAGTGACCCGCGTCGAGGTCGGCGAGCAGGCCCGGGCGGTCCGGTTCCCAGCCGAGCCGCTGGCAGGTCCGCGCGCTTGAGACCGGGTTGTCCGCCGCGACGAACATGCCCAGGAAGCCGAAGTGCCCCGCCGCGTCCGCGGGGGCGACGCTGGCGGTGGGCACGCCCAGGCGGCGGCCGATGGCCGCGGCGAAGTCGCGGAACGGCACGCCCTCCTCGGCGGCGCCGTGCAGCCGCGTGCCGGCCGGGGCGGATTCCAGCGCGAGCCGGAACAGCCGGGCGGCATCGAGGGTGTGCACGGCGGGCCAGCGGTTGGCGCCGTCGCCGACATAGCCGGCCACGCCCTTCTCGCGCGCGATGCCGATCAGGGCGGGCGTGAACCCGTGGGTATCCAGGTCCGAGTGCACCACCGGGGCCAGCCGGACCACCGAGGCGCGCACGCCCTGCTCGGCCAGCGCGATGGCCGCGTTCTCCGAGGCGGCCAGCGGGCCGTCCGCGACGGTGTCGTCTTCCGTGCCCGCCCGGCCGGTGACACCACCCGACCAGAGGACCAGCGTGCCGGCCGGGGTCACGAACGGTTTGCCGCTGCCCGCCAGCGCGTCCCCGACCGCCGTGAAGACCCGCAGGTTCGCCGCGATCACGCCGGCCGCGTCGCCCGCGTGCATGAGGTCGCTCCGGAACGCCAGGTGGATGACACCATCGGACTCGGCCGCCGTCTTCGCGATGACGTCCAGGTCGTCGAGGTCGCCGCGGCGGACCTCCGCGCCCGCGGCCTCGAGCCTGGCCGCGGACGCGTCGGAGCGGGCCAGGCCGACGACCTGGTGCCCAGCCTCCCGCAGTTCGGGAACGAGCGCGGCGCCGATGTGACCGGACGCGCCGGTGACGAATACGCGCATGTGGCTTACCTCCAACGGTAGATCGATGTCAGTTACTGTCATCACAGTAATGATGACAGTAACTGACGTCAAATACGTGACCGTCGGCTGGCGTGCCGCTCGGGCTCCGCCACTTTCATGGGTCATTGGCGTCACAACGCAGATCGAGGCGTCCAGGGTCGCGCCAACTCGCCGGATATATCCGCTTATTGGGGGTGTTAACCGGCGACCTCTCGACTCTTGGCGCACTCGGGATGGCCTCGGTGTCTTGATCATGGGTCATCGATGCCAAATATCGGCACGTTCGACCCGCGATCATGAAACGGATACCCCTACAGGGGTATCCTGAAATGATCCATTGAAGCCGATATTTCGTCATATCGCGGGCGCCGCTGATGGGCTGAAATCCGGTGCTGGCGCGTTTGACCCATGATCACCGCGTCGAGCCCGCGGTAAGCCGGTGAGCGATCGCTCCAGTTTGGCGAGGATGCCGGTCAGCGCGGCTCGCTCGTCGTCCGCGAGCGCGCCGATCAGGATCTCCTCGTGTTCGAGGAGCCCGCGCACCGTGACCTGGATGAGCGCGTGGCCGGCGTCGGTCAGCCGGACGGAGACGGCCCGGCGCGACGCCGGCGACGGCGTCCTGGTCACCAGCCCGGCCCGCTCGGCGCGGGCGACGCGCTGGGAGACCGCGCCGGGGGTGATCAGCGTCCGGCGGCTGATCTCGCGGGTGGTCAGCTCGTACGGCGGCCCGGCCCGGCGGATCACGCTGAGCAGGTCGAGCGTGGACGGGTCGACCCCGAGGCCGGCGAGGGTGCGGCGCCGGTCGTCGGCGAGGACCTTCGCGATCCGCCACACCGGCGTGATGATCTCGATCGATCCCGTGTGCACGCCGGGCAGTTCACGCCGCCAGGCCGCCGCGATGTCGGCCGCCGGCCATGCGGGATCGTCGTTGGACACTGCCGGCCTCCCTTGCTACGTTTAGATCTAAACGTAACGCAAGAGGAGACAGCATGGGCAGCATCGTGCTCGTCACCGGCGGCGGGAGCGGTCTGGGCAGGGCCGTGGCCGCTCGCTTCCGGGACGACGGCGACACCGTGTTCATCACCGGCCGGAACGCCCGCAGGCTCAGCGAAACAGCCACGGAGATCGGGGCGGTGCCCGTCACCTGCGACGCGACGGACCCCGGGCAGGTCGAGCGCATGGCCGGCGAGCTCGGTCCCGACCTGGACGTGCTGGTCAACATGGCCGGGGGAAACACCGACTTCACCCGGTCCGACCACCAGGGCGAGGCCGAGCTTCAGCGAGTGGCCGAGGCCTGGCGGGCGAACCTGGACGCCAACCTGCTTAGCGCGGTGCTTACCACCACCGCCGTCCTCGGCAGGCTGCGGGCGGGCGGCTCGATCATCAACGTCAGCTCCATCGGCGCCGAGTACGCATCGACCTCCTACGGCGCGGCGAAGGCCGCCCTCGCCGCGTGGACCGCGGGGCTGTCCGCCGAGGTGGGACGCAAGGGCCTGACGGCGAACGTGGTCGCGCCGGGCTATATCGCCGGGACCGGCTTCTTCCACGGCAGGCTCACCGACCAGCGGCGTGCCGCCCTGATCGACGCCACGCACGACGGCCGGGCCGGGGAGCCGGGCGACATCGCCGAGACCGCCTACTTCCTCGCCTCCGCGGGCGCGCGCCACATCACCGGGCAGACCCTGCACGTCAACGGGGGTGCCCACACCACCCGGTGACGACGCCTTAGGGAGCGGCTTCGGCGATCTTGCGGAGCGCGGCCAGCGCCCGGTAACTGCGCCTTTTCACCACCCGCTCGCTGCACCCGAGGATCTCGGCGGTCTCGGCCTGCGAAAGGCCCTCCAGGTAACGGAAGGCGACGGTCGCGCGCTCGTGGAACGGGAGCGCGAGCAGCGCCCGCGCGACACCGTCACGCCGGGGGACGCCGTCGGCCGCCCCTGGCGCGCCGGCGAAAGTGCCCGCTGCCGCCGTGCAAGGTACGGCCGGCCACGCGATGAGGCGCGCCTCGGCGAGCATGATCCGGCGGACGTAGCCATCCGGGTCGCGGGCCTGCCGGAGCCGCGGCCAGTGCAAATACACCTGGAGCAGCGTCTCCCGGACCACATCCCGGGCAAGGTGCCAGTCGCCGCACAGGACGTACGCGCTCTGGTGCAGCAGCGCCGATCGCCCGAGCGCGTACTGGAGGAACTCTCCCCCGGCCCCGCCATCCTTGTGTTCCACACTACGTAGACCGTATGAGGGGGTCAGATGGTTGCTAAATTTCTCCGCATTCTTCACGTCCGACGCAATTCCCCCATTGCCCCGGGAGCTCGGCGGTGACGGTCCACCGGCCGTCACGCTCCCCCGCTTCCAGGCGCCCGCCCAGCGGGCGCAGGCGCTCCCGCATCCCGGTCAGCCCGAAACCGGAGTCCGCGGTGCGCAGGCCAGCCGCCCGCGGGTCGCTCGCTTCGCCGGGGGACGCGACGGTGACGTGGGCAGTCAGCTGGTTCGTGATGGTGAGCCGGACATTGTCGTCGGGATAATCCAGGTCAACCGCGATGTCTGCCCCCGGCGCGTGCTTGACCGCGTTGACCAGGGATTCCTGAGCGATGCGGAGCAGCGCGACGGTCGCGTCCGGCGGGAGGGAAACCGGCGTGCCCGATACCTGGCACCGCACCCCGACGTGATACTGGCGCTCGCATTCGGCGGCGGTCCGGGCCAGCTCGTCGAACAGCGGCAGGTTGCCCGAACGCAGCGCGTGGACGGCCCGGCGGGTCTCGGTCAGGCCCTCGGTCGCCATCCGCCGCGCCGCGGCCAGCCTCTCCAGCGCGCTCCCCCGGTCGTCGTGGTCGGTCAGGAGCACCTCGATCGTCTGGAGCTGGACGCCGAGCGCGCCAAGGGAGTGGGCGAGCACGTCGTGGATCTCGCGCGCGATCCGCGTCCTTTCCTCCAGGACATCGGCCCGGCGCTGCTCGGCCCGCAGCTGCTCGTGCTGGGTGAGCAGCTGCCGCGCCTGCTCGGCCTGCACGCGGAGCGACGCCCGGTTGCGCCCGAAGAGCACTGCCACCACGAGCAGCAGCGGGAACCCGAGGTCGGTACCGACGCCCTGGTCGAAGGCGATCCCGCCGATCTCCGTGGCCAGCACGCCGAGCAACGCGACGGTGAGCGCGGCCCGCAGGGAAAACGCCTCCGCCACGGACATCACGGCGACCGCCGCGAAGGCGATCATACTGTCCCCGCCGCCGCCCACGGCCGCGCCGAGGCACCCGGCCACCACGACCACGCCGAGCGCGACAGGCAGCGCCGCCCGCGCGCTCCTCGCCGTTCGGCGGCGCGGCATGGGCTGGGCGCTAGGCGAGAACTCGGCCAGGCCCCAGAACGCCACCCCAGCGCAGAGCAGCACGTACGCGACGGCCTGTGTCGCGGCTACGCCATGCGCCGAGGGCAGGGCGAGGAAAGTGAGCACGCCCACCACCGCCAGGCCGGCTATCCGGACACTCCAGAGCGTGGCGCGCATCATCTCCCCATTACGGGACGGTTCGCTGGATCAGGCGCTCCGGACCACGCGGTCTGGACTATACGGTTCGCCCGGAGCCGGTACCAGTGTGCGTAAAGGGCGGGTGATCGCGCAATCACCCGGCCGGTGTGCCGCGTCAGCCGCGTTCGTCCTGCGGGACGCGACCACCGAGCGCGCGGCGAAAGGCACGCCGCTCGTTCTCGGTGTGGCCGCCCCACACGCCGAAGTCCGCCCGGTGACGCAGCGCCCACTCCAGGCACGGTGTCCGCACCGGGCAGGAGGCGCAAATCCGCTTGGCCCGGGTCGTCGCCTCTATCGCGGGTCCCATGGTGCCTTCCGGGAAGAACATTTCTGGATCGGCGTCGCGGCAGGCCGCGCCCACGCGCCAGTTCACCTCGGCCGATTGCCCGATCACGTAGATCGGGGCTCTGCCTGGTGCTTCTCTTTCCATCCCGCCCATGCCGTCCTCCTCCCGTCGGCAGACCCGCATCCATGTTGTCCCGAATGAGGCAAGACGGCATCACACGATCTGGGGGTGAAATAGCGCCCGGACCAGCATCGCCTTGGCGAGGTCCAACTGGGGTCAGGCGCCCGGGGCGGTCGGGCGCGGCGGCCACGACGCGCTGAACGCCGGGTTCCCGAACGGCAGCACGATTATCAACTACACTGAGCCACAGATTTATCACTGAAAGTGAGTCATTAGGTCGCAGTGCGCGTCCGGTTATCGGGTCGTACTCGCCCGGCGATGAAGGGACGAGTGCGCTCGAGCCCGGTGGCCAGTCGCCGGCACGCCCCATCGCCGGCAACGGAGAAAGGCGATCAGGGCGGGAATGAGCATGCTACCGACGTTCAGGACGCTGCTGAGCACGACGCTCATCGGCGCGGGCCTGGCGTGCATGCCGGCCATCACGGCGCTTCCCGCGGCCGCCGCCGTGGCTTCCGGGGCCGCATCAGGAACCGCCGCACCCGGAAGCACAGCATCCAGAACCACGGCGGGCCCCGCAGTCGAGGTCTGCGGTTATGGGTCAGCCGTGCAGCGGCCGGACAGCATGATCCTGACCTGCGCCGACGGCGGTGAGGTTGGCGAGCGCCTGCACTGGACGACCTGGACCAGCTCCGGCGCCACCGCGACGGGTGTCGTCGCCTGGCGGAGCGGCCCGGATGCCCTCGCGGACAGCACGGGCTGGAGCACCGTCACGGCGGACTTCACGCTGGACAGCCCGGCACCGGTGGGAGGGCAGCAACCGCTGTTCACGAACCTGGACGTGCGGGTCACCGGGAGCACGCCGAACGACTTCCTGCGCGAACAGGCCTTCGATGAGGCCCCGCTCCCTCAGGCGGTCCCGACACCACGGCCCGAGGCCGAGGCCCCGGCCGCTGCCCCCGCCAATGCCCGGGCCGCTGTTCCCGCCGAGAGCCGGGGCGCGATATCCCGGCGGCCCGCGGTCAGCGCGGCCGCCAGCGGGACCCTGGGCTATGCCGACATCGAGGGGTACTGGGACCTGGCAGGCGGGCCGAGCAGCCAGGCCAGGACCGCGGCGGCGATCACTGGCGCCGAGAGCTCGTTCGTCCCCGGCATTATCCAGCAGGGCGTCGACTACTGCGGCTCCGGGTCGGATCGCGCGGGCTGGGGCCTGTGGCAGATCACCTGCGGAAACGCGGTTCCCGCCTACGGCAAGGACTTTCAGCTCCTCGACCCGTGGAACAACGCCGAGGCGGCCGTCCGCCTCTACGATTCGGACGCGGCGGCGGGCTATGACGGCTTCAGCCCGTGGGTCGTCTACAGCGACGGGGCATACGAGAAATACCTGGAGAACGCCGCGGCCGACACGAAGCTCTCCGACCGCGGCGAGTATGAGCAGGACGGCTCAACCCCGCCGGGGACGCCCGCCTCGCCGCCCGCCGATCCGGGCGGCACCTACGGGCCCGGGATCCCCGCTCCCGCTCCCCCGCCGACGGTAAAGCAGTCCTACCAGGTGTCGTTCCAGGCGAACAGCCACGACCTCGCCAGCTTCGATTCGGCGAAGACCCAGGTCACGTCAAGCATGGGGATGGACGCGGGCACTAATCCCGCGTCCGCTGAGCTGTCGAACGGCACGTTCATGGCGGCGATCGACAGCAGCGGCGGCGACCTGTACTTCTACAAGTGGAGCGCCAAGACGAAGCTCGCCACCACCCACCGGATGGACACCGGCACCAGCCCGGCGCTGGCGGCACTGCCGACCGGCGCCGGCTGGGTCGCCGCGTACCAGGCGAACACCCATTACCTGTACATCGACAAGTCCAACGGGAGTTTGAAGGACACCGGCCTGCTGGTGGAGGCGGGCACCAGCCCGGCCATCGCGGTGCAGCCGGACGGAGCCTGGGCGGTGGCCTACACCAGCGATAACGGGCTCATGGCGACCTACAACTCGGCCGGCGACATCATGCAGACGACCGACGCGATGAACACGGCGACGAGCCCGGCCATCGCGGCGATCGCCGGCGGCTCGTATGAGGTGGCATTCGAGGCGAAGGACAACGACCTCAGCCTGTACCGCACCGGCGGGGCGACGGACAACACATCACGTTCCATGGCAGCGCGCACCAGCCCGGCCATCGCGTCGCATGATTCCAGCGGCTGGGAAGTCGCGTGGCAGGCGAATAACGACAAGCTCGGCACCGCCGACTCGGCCGGCCAGAGCGTGCCAGTCGCCGACGCCCTGTCCCCGGGGAGCAGGGTGTCGGCCGCTCCCTACGGCGCCAGCTCGTACGAGATCGCCTTCACGGCCAGCGACGGCGACCTCGGCCTGTACCGCACCGGGGGGTCCCCTACGAACACCACGTACAAGATGGACGCGGGCACGAGCCCATCCCTCGCCATCCCCGCCGCGTTACCGGCCGGCGACGCGGGGCCGCGATCGTCGTGGAGACTTACCGGGGTGACCTCCGTGGCAGATTTCACCACCCGCGTACTCCGCCCGCCGTCGGCACCGGTACACGGAACACTCTTCGTTCCGGCCGCGGCCAGGGCAGCGGCGGCCGTCCTGCTGATCGGCGGCTCGGGCGGCAGTGAGCCCAATTACGTGGGCCAGGCGCTCGCCCGGGAGGGCATCGCCGCCCTGTCGGTCGCGTACTTCGCGCGGCCGGGCCTGCCCGGCCTGCTTCGCCGCATCCGGCTTGAGTACTTCTTCTCCGCCTTGGAGATCCTGCGGGACGAACTGCCGTCACCGGCCGTCCCGATCGTCGTGCTCGGCATGTCACGCGGGAGCGAAGCGGCCATGCTGACCGCGATCCACGCGCCTGTGCCAGTTCGTGCGATGGTGGCGACGGTTCCCGGGAACGTCGTGGCCGGAAGCTTCCCGTCGGGCGGCCCGGCCTGGCTTCTCGGCGGCCGGCCCCTGCCGTACGCCGGTCACGCCGACCCGGAGCGCGAGGATGCCGACGCACTCATACCGGCCGAGCTGATCCCCGGACCGGTCCTGCTCGTAGCGGCGGGGGCGGACCAGGTGTGGCCCTCGGCCAGCATGGCCCGGGCGTTGTCACGGCGCTTGCGTGAGCACGGCGATCCGCACGGCCACACGATCCTGGAATACCCCGCGGCCGGGCACTCCCTCGGCTACCTGATCCCGGACCTGCCCACCGGGCTGCTGCCGCCGGACATCACCGACCCGGCGGCGGACAGGGCGGCACGGGCCGATGCCTGGCCCCGGGCCGTCGCGTTCATCCGGCAGCTGAGAACGGCTCGCTGAGGCGCACCACGCCGCGCAGCCCGGAGGTTAGCCGGGCGGCTTCCTCCATACGCGAGTCGTCGCCCGCGTCGGTTTCGAGGTTCTCCGATCCGAGACGATAGAGCCCGAATGAGTTGAGGGTCATCGAGCTGCGCGACTTTCGCGGGCATCCACTCGCGGACGCCATCGGGCCAGCGAGCCGCGACCAGGATCCACGCGTCGCGCTCAGCTCCCACCACCCGCTCTGACGCCCCGATCTCCCGGAGCCGGTCGAGATAGGAGATCACCTCCGGCGGGAGCGTCAGGCTGTCCCGGCGGCGAGTTGCGCGATCTGCTTGCGGCTGGTCTCAAGCCGTTCGATCTCGTCGCGCAGGTGGCTGAGCCGCTCGTAGTTGCCCAGCAGGCGCTCGATCGAGTGGTAGGTGAAGGCCAAGTGGTCGATGCCGTAGGCCTTCCGCCGGATGCGCGAGAACGGGAATACGTAGCGGACGAACCGGGGCAGCTTGACCAGCGCCAGCCGATGACTCTCCCCGTCCCACGACAGAAAGACGACCTGCCCGCCATCATGGACGACCCGGGCCCCGAAAACCCTTCCGCACCAGTCGATCATCTCTTTCGCCCGCGCCGTCTTGACCACGAAATGGGCTATCAGGTCGGCGGAGCGAGCGCGCGACATCCTCTATGCCCTGGTCAGCCCGGACATGTGGCGCGCGCTGGTCTCCGAATGCGGGTGGTCCTCGCGGCAATGGCGCGACTTCACCCGGGCGACCGCACGAGCCCACCTGCTCCACACCGAAGCCGAGTAGCGGGGCCGAAGTACTCGGCAAAGTCGCTGGCCGTCATGTGTCCCCGCCCGGCTTCCGCAGGCGCAGCAGGTTCATCGCCGTTAGGCTCAGCACGACAGTGTCGTCGCCGTTGAGCAGCTCGCCATGCGTGAACACCAGGCCCCGGTCCGGTTTGGAGCGCGAGGGCCGCGTCTGCGTGATGGTCGTACGCAGCCGCAGCGCGTCACCGGGCCGCACGGGCGCTGGCCAGCGCAGTTCGTCGAGGCCCGGCGAGGCGAGGCTGGCGACCCGGGACAGAAAGTGGTCGGCGAACAGCCGCATGAAGATAGAGCCAGTGTGCCACCCGCTGGCGATCAGCCCGCCGAAAGGCCCGTCCGCCGCGTACTCGGGATTGACGTGGATCGGCTGCGGATCGAACCGCCCGGCGAACGCGAGCAGTTCTTCCCGGTCGACGATCGCGTACCCGTATTCGTAGACCGCGCCCGCCTCGTAGTCCTCGAAGTACCGGTCGCCAATCGGAACCGCGAAGTCCGCTTCGCTCAGCGTGCGGGTCGGTGCCTGCGGGGCTGCTGCCCAAGGAGGGGTCATGAACGTATTACCTTACGGCCTCGCGCGGGGACGGCGTTCACCGGCCTGTCAAGCTCGCGGAGTTAGCGAGATTGATCCCCGCGTGGCCGTGAACTAGCAGAACCCGTCTCGCCATCGGCCTGTACCTCGCCCTGTTCCTCGGCGCCGCGGGCGGCGTGTGGAGCCGCGACGCCTGGGTCCGCGGCCGGGGCGGCAAGGTCAGCCTCCTGCGGGGCTGATCCCGGCGAGCAGGTCGCGTACCGTGCGCGGCTGACGGCCGAGGAGCTCGCCGAGCAGCGGGGTCACGCCCGCGAACCGTCCTTCACGAGCGGCCTCGAACGTTCCCAGCAAGAACCGCGCCATGAACTCCGGCACGCCGTGCGCGACCTGCCCGGCCACCCACTCCTCGTCGTCCATGACCACCCGCCTGATTTCGCGGCCGGTCACCTCGGACGCGATGCCGGCGATATCGGCGAACGTCACGGCCGCGTCGGCGGTAAGCGTGACCGGGCCGTCGAAGAGTCGCTGCCCCGCCAGGATCACGGCCGCCGCCTCCGCCTCGTCGGCGCGGTCGGTCCAGGACACCGGCCCGTCAGCCGGGGCGACGATGGTCCCCCTCTCGCGCCAGGGCCCGAGCAGCCAGTCGAGGCTGTGCGCGTAGAAGCCGTTGCGCAGGGAGGTCCAGGCGACGCCAGAGTCAGCCAGGATCTCCTCGGTCGCGGCGTGCACGCGCGCGGGGTAAAACGGGCTGTCGATCCACGCGCCCTGGTGGCTCGTGTAGAGGATGCGGCGAGCGCCCGCCGCGACCGCGGTCTCGATGCCTACCCGGTGCAAGCCGACCTGGTCGACCTCCGGATCGGGGTCGCTGGACGAGACGAGCAGCACCTGCTCGGCCCCCTCGAACGAGTCAAGCAGGGCCGCCGGGTCTTCGTAGGAACCGCGGCGCACGCGGACGCCGCGCTCGGCGAGGTGCCGCGCCTTCGCGACGTCGCGCACGCTCACGCCGATCTGGTCCGCCGGCCTGAGCTTGAGCAGGTGCTCGACGGTGGCGCCGTTGAGGACTCCGGTGGCGCCGGTAACGATGATCATGTGCTGCCGTCCTTCGTGTTATCGATGATATAGCAATCACGTTATCATCGATAATTCTCCGTTCACGAGTTTCTGTTATCATCGATAACGTGAGGAATCAGGATTTTGGGTCGGCACGCGACCGGACACGCGCGCAGCTCGTGGAAGTAGCCGCCAAACTGCTGGCCACCCAGGGGCTGGACGCGGTGACCACCCGCTCGGTCGCACTTGCGGCCGGCGTGCAGGCGCCCACGATCTACCGGATCTTCGGCGACAAGAACGGCCTGCTCGACGCGGTCGTCCAGCACGGCTGGGCCACCTACCTGGCACGCTAGCCCCCCGTCGGCACCGACGGCGACCCGGTTGCGAGCCTGCGCGCCGGCTGGGAGCTCCACATCGGCTTCGGGCTGGCGAATCCCGAGCTGTTCCGGCTCATGCACACGGCGCTGCGCACGCCGGACGGCCGCGCCATCGCCGCGGCCGGCCTCGAGGTGCTGGGGGCACGCGTCCACCGGGTGGCCGAGACCGGGCGGCTGCGCATCGCCGAGGGACGTGCGGTGGACCTGATCAGCTCGGCCGGCACCGGCGTCGTGTTCACCCTCATCGGCCAACCCGAGGGCGAGCGTGATCACGCCCTCGCGGACACCGCGTGGGAATCGGTCTGCGCAGTCATCCTCACCGGCCCGGGCCCCGCCGCCGTCACCGGCCCGGCGGCAGCGGCGGTGACCTTGCGCGCCGCGCTGCCCGGCATCACGGCACTCACCGTCGCCGAGCGCGGCCTGCTCGGCGACTGGCTCGACCGCATAACTGAGTCCGAGCGCGTATCGAGCTGAAGCCGGCGACGATCACCCTGCCGCTTACGGCGCGCGATTCGCGTGGGAGAGTTCAGGACGCCCCAGCCTCGGCGCCGGACTCGGTCAGCCAGGCGACGACCGCGCGCTGGTGCTCATCGCGGGCCGCGTCGAGCGGAGTCTCCCCGGACCAGGGAGCGCGCCAGTTGATGTCGGCGCCGCGTCCGGCCAGGTAGCGGGCGGTGTCGAGCTGGCCGGCCCGGCAGGCGTTCCAGAACGCCATGGCGAGCTCTTCGCCGTCCGGCGGCGCGGCCGCCGTCGCGAGCTCGGCGACCAGCGGCATCAGGCCGAGTGCCGCCGCGCGGGTCAGGTTCATCGCCGCGCCGCGCTCGTAGAGCCTGCGCAGCGCGTTGTACTGCGCGTAGCCCACGGCGGACTCGGCCGGCGGCCCGCCGCTGATGGACGACCCGGGGTGCTCGATGTCGGCGCCCGCATCGAGCAGCGCGTCGATGAGCTCGACGTCGTCGTTGCTCGCCGCCCAGTGCAGCGGGGTCTCGTGGTGCCACGACCCGACCGCGTGCGCGTCGAGGTCCGCGCCCGCCTCCGCGAGGGCGGACACCACGCCGGACGGGTTGGGCCGGCGGCCGGGCGCGTCGGCGAACACGTGCAGCGGCGTGCGGGAGTTGAAGCGAATCGTCGCGAGGCCAGGGTCAGCGGCGAGCAAGGTTCGCAGCCGGGCCTCGTCTCCCCTGGTGAGGGCGGTCGCGAACTCGAAGGCGTGCGGGTCGGGCGCGGAGGGTTCCGGCCTGGCGGGTTCCGGCGGGGATTGCCGTGCGGCGTCGTCGCGCAAGGGCGAGCCGAACAGGAGCATGTTGCCGTCGGGGTCGATGTTCGCGAGCTCGCGCATGTTGTAGTCCGTGTCGCGCGGGACGCGGCCCTGGCTCGCGCCGGACGCGCCGAACTCCGCGCTCAGCTCGTCGGCGTCGTCGACGGTGATGTAGACCCAGGTAGCGGTGCGGCTGGGATCGTGCTCCGGCTTGACCGCGAAATGCAGCGCCACCCCGTCCCGCCGACCGATGGCGAAGCCGGACTCGGCGGGCGGCTCGGCGCCCGGGGCCGTGAACGTGAACCCGAGGCGCTGGTAATGCTCGATCGTGCGCGCCATGTCGGTCGTCGGCATGCCCGGCGCCACGCTGAACAGGCGCCCGAGGGGGATGTCAGTGGTCCGTTGGCTCGCGGCCATCGCGCGTTGTCCTTCCCTTGATGGTGGCGAGGGCGAGCAGCCCGGCCCGCAGGCCGGCCAGCTCGGCCGGGGTGATCATCGTGGCGAGCTCCGCGTCGACCTGCCCGATCGCCGTCCCGATCGCCGCGGCCGCGGCCCGCCCCCGATCGGTCAGCTCGATGTTCATCCGGCGGCGGTCGTCGGGATTGACCTCGCGGCTGAGGTAACCCCGCACGACCAGGGTGTCGATGAGCTGGCTCGCCGCCTGCCGGGTGACCCCGAGGCCGCGGATCATGTCCACCGCCGACGCCCGGTGACTGGCCATCCCCCCGATGACGAACGGCCCGTTCCGCGGCAGGTCATCGCACCCGGCCTCGGCCAGGTACGCGGCGATCGTGCGGGCATAGCTCCCGCGCGCCCCGCGCAGCAGCGCGGGAATGCTGACGTCGTCGTCGCTGCCAGCTCCGCTAGCGGGAGCCATGTCACGAGAAGCACCGGCCGTCATGCGGTCAACGTACGACTCCGGCCATTGAATGTCAAAGTACTTGTCAGTCAATGTGATTGACAAGGAGGTGAGGTTCTAGCGCCTGCCGCCCGCAAGATCATGGGTCAAAAGCGGCTGGGCCCAGATTCCGGGCCCTGAACGTGTTCGATTTATCCTGACATACTGCTATGATTTCCGAATTTCTGGATACCCCTACAGGGGTATCGGTTCCATGATCACGGGTCGAAAGTATCGATATATGGCACTCGCGACCCATGATCATCGCGGGGACGCCATCCAGGGCATACCCGGGACTATGAAGCGCCGGACATAGGGTGATTTATCCGCACGGTGAACCCGGCCCGGAAGCCCGCAGCGGCCAGCATGACATCAACGACCCAAGAAAGCCCTAACTACCCGCGCTATCGGGGCGGGGCGAGGCGGGGCGGGCCGAGGCGGGGCGAGGCGGGGCCGCGCCAACTAGTCTGCCTAATCGAGCGAGGCTATCGCGGCCCGCAGTTCCCCCAGCGCCCGGCGGGCGAGGTCGGGGAACGCCTCCGTGCCGCCGGGGTCGGCCCACTGGGCGAAGGCATGGTCCCAGGCCCGGACCCCGAGGTCAGCGGCCAGGCTCGCGGCCGGGTCCGGCACGCCCCGCTTGTGGAGCGCCCCGGTCATGGCCTCGGCCAGGGCGGCGTGCTTTGCCACGGAACGCTCCCGCAGCTCGCTGCTCGCGGCGATGACCGCCAGGAGCCGGGCGCAGAACTCGCGGCGGTCGTCGCCGAAGGTGGACGTGAGCGCGTCGAGGGCGGCGGCGACCGCCGACAGCGGCGTGAACGGCTCGGGCGCGGTGGCGATCGCGTCGGCCACGATCTGGCCGTGGATCTCCTGCCCGGCGGCGAACAGCACCTCCCGCTTGTCGGGAAAGTACCGGAAGAACGTGGTCTTGGTCAGCCCGCCGGCGCGCTCGGCGATCTGGCTGACGGTGGTGGCGTCGTAGCCCTGCTCGGCGAACAGGTCGAGCGCGGCGATCACTAGCCGCTCCCGCGCGTTCGGTTCCCACCTGGCCATGACGACAAGCATAAGTGATGTGACTTGGTAACGTCACCTTGCTATAGTGATGTGACCAAGTCACATCACTGCACGGGAGAACTGCTCATGCGTGTCTTCATCACCGGCGCCAGCGGCCACATCGGCTCGGCCATCGTCCCCGAACTGATCCAGGCCGGACACGAGGTCACGGGCCTGGCGCGGTCCGACGCCGCGGCCGCCGTCATCGAGGCGGCGGGCGCGAAATCACGCCGCGGCGACTTCGGCGATACCGATGGCCTGCGGGCCGACGCGGCCGACGCGGACGCGGTCATCCACCTCGCGTTCGACCACGCCACCATGATGGCCGGGGACTACGCCGGCGCCGTGGCGACCGACGTGGGCGTCGTGCGGGCGTTCGGGGACGTCTTGGCCGGCACCGGCAAGACCCTCATCGCCATCGGCGTGTCGCGCACCGGCGACCCGGCGACCGACGCGGTGGTCGCCGCCAACCCCCGCTCCGCTGTCGCCCGCGCGGTCACGGCGCTGACCGAACGCGACGTGCGCACCATCCTGGTCGCGATCCCGACGGTCACCCACAGCTACCTGGACCGGAAGGGGTTCATCCCGACCCTGATCAGGATCGCCCGCGACAAGGGCGTGTCCGGTTACGTCGGCGACGGCGCTAACCACTGGCCCGCCGGCCACACTCTCGACGTCGCCGCGCTCTACCGGCTAGCGCTGGAGAAGGCGCCCGCCGGGGCGCAGCTGTTCGCCGCGGCCGAGCCGGGCATCCCGCTGCGCGAGATCGCCGAGACCATCGGGCGCCGCCTGGGCGTCCCGGCCGTCAGTATCCCGGCCGACCAGGCCGCCGATCACTTCAAGGGCTTCCCGTTCGTCACGCTCGACGTCACGATGCCCAACGCGGAGACCAGGCGGCTGCTGGGCTGGGAGCCGACGCACCCCGGCCTGATCGCCGACCTAGAGCAGGACCACTACTTCACGTGACGCGGCTCCCCGCGACCGTCACAGCACCGTGACCCTCACACCATCGCGACCGTGCAGTCGTCGATCGCGTCCCAGTCGTAGTCGATGCCGAGACCGGGCGCGTCCGGCGGGATCGCGAACCCGTCCTCGATGCGGATGCCGGTCTTGAGCCCGAAGTCGTTGTCCTCGAGGGGATACAGCAGCTCGAAGTAGGTGCAGTTCGCCACGGCCGCGGCGCAGTGCAGGTTGACCAGGTCCAGCGCGTGCGCCACGCAAGTATGCAGCTCGCACCGCATGCCGAAGGCGTCGGCCAGCGCGGCCGTCCGCATGACGCCGGTGATCCCTCCGCGCCACGACACGTCCGTGCGGACCGCGTCGACGAGGTCGAACGCGATGGCCGAGGACGTGCCGCGGTGAGCGAACGGCGTCGTCTCGGTGCCGATGACGGGGATGTCGAGTTTCTCGCGCAGCTTGCGCTGGCTGTGCCAGTCATCGTCCGGCACCGGTTCCTCCAGCCATCGATAGCCCAGCCGTTCCAGGGCACGCCCGGCGACCAGGGCCTCCTCGTAGGTGTACGCGCCGACGGGGTCGGCCATGAGGGGGAATCCGCCGCCGACGGCGTCGCGGACCGCCGCGTAGAGCTCGAGGTCGACGCCGATGTCGCCGGTCGGGTGGATCTTGTAGGCCTTGAAGCCGCGCCGGCGGGCGTCGAGGGCCTGCTCGATGTAGGCCGGGATGCCGCCGGTGAGGAACATCGAGCTCACGTACGTGGGCACCCGGTCCCGCACCCCGCCCAGGAGGCGGTGCACCGGCAGGCCGGCCGCGAGCCCGGTGATGTCCCAGCACGCGTTGTCGAACGGGCCGTAGGCGTAGATGGGGGCATGGGTCCAGCTCCGGTTGAAGTGCCGGAACTCCGCCCATGCCCGCCCGCGTTCGATGGGGTCCCGGCCCAGGAAGAACTCCCGCAGCGGCGACATGGCGGCCGCGGCGGCCTTCGGGTCAAGGGTGCCGAAGGCGAACGAGGTTCCGGTGAGCCCCTCGTCGGTCTCCATCCGCACGACCACGAAAGGCGGCCGGCGGCCGCCGGGAAGACGGCTCTCCTCGACCGCGCCCGCCGCGGTGCCAGCCTCCGGGGCACATGCCCGCAGATCAATCGACGTGATGCGCAATGGTGCTCTTCTCCTGCCTGTGAGTTCAGCGGCCGGCGCCGTCGCGCAGGAACCGCTCGACCCCGGCGACGTGCGCGGCCGCGCAGGCCGTGGCGCGCGCCGGGTCGTGATCGCGGATCGCCGCCAGGATCGCCTCGTGGTCGCGGTGCGCGGACGCCTGGACGCCGGATTCGACGTAGCCGCGCCAGACGCGCACGCGCAGCGTGATCCCGTTCAGTGAGGACGCCAGCGCGCTCAGCGTCGTGTTGCCGCTCGCCGTCCCGACCAGCTCGTGGAACCGGACGTCCTCGCGCGCGACCGCCTCCATGTCGCTGTCGTCCCACCCCTCGCCGCTCGCCATCCGCCGCAGGCTCTCGGCCAGCGCCAGGACGTCGTGCTCGGTCGCCCGCACCGCGGCCAGCCCGGCCAGCTCCGCCTCGACGATGCGCCGCAGCGCCAGGATGTCGAGCACCGTGGTGTCGGGCGACATGTCGACCACCGGGGCCAGGGCGTCGAGGATCGTGTGCGGGTCGGGCTCGGTCACGTACGCGCCCGATCCGGGCCGCACGTCGACGATGTGCATCCGGGACAGCGCCCCGAGCGCCTCGCGCACTGTGTTCCGCGACACCTCGAAGGTCGCGGCGAGGGTGCGCTCGGGTGGCAGCCGGTCGCCGGGCAGCCACCGGCCGGCCCGGATCGCGTCGCGCAGCGCGGTGGCCACGGCATCCGCCGCGGACGCGTCGCGAGGCTGGTTGTCCGTCATTCCGTGATCGTATCCGCGCGTCCCGTCGCCGGCGGCGGACCGGATCACCGGCCGAGCCATCCGTTCACCGGCCCAGCCATCCCCCGTCGACAGGCAGCACGGCCCCCGAGACGTAGGCGGCGGCCGGGCTCGCCAGGAACACCGCGGCGCCGCCGATATCCTCCGCCGCTCCCCACCGGCCCGCCGGGATCCGGTCGAGGAGCTGCCGCGCTCGCTCGGGGTCCTTGCGGAGCGCCTCGGTGTTGTCGGTCGCGATGTAGCCGGGGGCGATCGCGTTGACGGTCACGCCGCCGGCCGTCCACTCATTGGCCAGCGCCCTGGTCAGGCCCGCGATCCCGGACTTCGCGGCCGTGTAGCCGGGGACGTTGACGCCGCCCTGGAAGCTCAGCAGCGACGCCGTGAAGATCACCCGGCCGTACCCGGCGGCCAGCATCGCCGCGCCGACCCGCTGGGTCAGCACGAACTGGCTGGTCAGGTCCACCTCCAGCACCTTGTCCCAGTCCTCGATCGGGTGCACCGCCGCGGGCGAGCGCATGATCGTGCCCGCGTTGTTGACCAGGATGTCCACGGGGCGCGGCCGTCCCGCGAGGTTGTTCGCGAGCGCCGAGACCGCCTCCCGGTCCCCGAAGTCCGTCTGGATGGCCTCGAACTCGCGCCCGAGCCCGGTGACCGCCTTCTCCGTCGCGCTCCCGGTCACGGCGATGGTCGCGCTCACGCCGATGATGTCGGCGCCCGCCGCCGCCAGGGCGGTGGCGATGGCCAGCCCGATGCCGCGGTTCGCGCCGGTCACGACGGCGAGCCGGTCCGTGAGGTCGAACGGCCCGCTCACCGGCCCACCCCCTCGTCCGGGCTTTCTCCCACGCCGCCTTCTCCCACGCTGACCAGGATCTTCATGGCCTCACCCCGTTCCAACCTCCCGAAGGCCCCGCCCAGCTCCTCGATCGGCACCACCGCGCTGACCAGGTCGTCGACCGGCACGGTGCCGTCGGCCACAAGCCCGATCGCGGTCTCGAAGTCCGTGCGCTGGTATACCCGTGCCCCGAGGATGCGCAGCTCACGCCAGAACACGCGGTGCAGGTCGACCGGCCGCGGCCGCGGGTGGATCGCCACCACGACGACCGTGCCGCGCACCTTGGCCAGCGCGGTCGCGGTGAGCACCCCCGCCTCCGACCCGGATACCTCGAACACGACGTCGGCGCCCGCGCCGCCGGTCCAGCGGTCCACCCACGCGGCCGGGCCGCTGCCGGGATCGTCACCGGGACCGCCACCGGGATCGATCGTCTCGAAGCCCAGCCTGGCCACGGCTTCGCGCCGGCCCGCGTCGATCTCGGCCACGGCCACGCGGGCACCGGCGTGCCGGGCGACCGTGGCGATGAGCGACCCGATCGGGCCGCCGCCGATCACCACCACCGCGTCGCCCGGCGCGACCTCGCCGCGGCGGACGTCGTGCACGGCGACGGCGACCGGCTCGACGAGGGCCGCGTCCCGGCCCGGCACCCCGGCCGGGATGGCGACGAGGGTGCTCGCGTCGACGATCCAGAACTCCTGCAGGGCGCCCGGCGTGTCGACGCCGATGAAGTCGAGGTGCTGGCAGATGTGCTCGTTCCCGGCCCGGCACGCCGGGCAAGTCCCGTCCCAGGCCAGCGGCAGGACCGTCACGGCGTCACCGGGCGCATGGCCGGTGACCCCCGGGCCGAGCGCGTCGATCGTGCCCGACATCTCGTGCCCGAGGATCGCCGGGATGGTTACCCGCGCGTCCATGTCGCCGTGGAACACGTGCAGGTCCGTTCCGCACAGGCCCACGTGCGAGACGCGGACGCGGGCCTGTCCCGGTCCGGGCTCGGGCCTTTCCGCCTCCCTGACCTCGATCGTCCGGTTGCCGACATACGCGGCGGTCTTCATGAATCTCCTCTGTGTTCGGTTAGGTCTGTGTCCGGCTACGCCTGTGTCCGGTTAGGTCTGTGTCCGGTTACGGCGTTCGGTTACGGCTGGGCCCCGCGCGTCAGCGGGCGGCGGCGGCCGGGGCCGGCTTGGCCGCCCTGTACTTGATCGACGGCACGATCAGCAGGTAGGTGAACGCCCCGACAATCGCGATCGCGCCGGTGAGCACCAGGCCGGGAACGAAGCTGCCGGTCGCGGAGACCAAGGCGCCGGTGATGATCGGGCCGAGGAAGCCGGCGACGTTCCCGGCGGAGTTCTGGATTCCGCTCAGGGCGCCGATGTGCCGGCGGGTCGGCGCGAATTCGGCCGGGAACGTGCCCAGCGACGGACCGCCGATCAGCAGGGCGCCGTAGGCGAAGCTGAGCAGGATGAGCGCGAGCGCGGCCGTCGGCGCCACCACCGCCACCGCGATCGTGCTGGACAGCAGCATGCCGACCACGAGGAAGCCCTTGCGGACCGAGTTCTTGTCCCGCCCGCGGGCGATGAGCCGGTCCTGGGTGAACCCGCTGCCGAGCTCGCTGAGCACCGCCACGATCCCGGGCATCATCCCGAAGACGCCGAGCGTCAGCAGGCTGAACCCGCGGTCCTTCACCAGGTAGTCGGGGAACCACGTGATGAAGAAGTACGCGACGTAGTTGAAGCAGAAGTAGCCGAGCATCAGGCCCCACGTCGACCGGTACCGGAACAGGTCGGCCCAGCGAACGCGGGGGCCGTCGTCAGGCTCGTCAGCGGTGGCGTCGGCGGCGGAGCCTTCGCGGATGTAGTCGCGCTCGGCCTGGTTGGCGCGCCGGTGCGCCGCCGGGCTGCGGTACTCGGCCAGCCAGCCGATCGCCCACAGCAGGGCCAGGACGCCGACGACGGCGAACGCGGCCCGCCATCCGGCCAGGCCGATGACGCCCGCCACGATCGGCAGGGTCAGCACGCCGCCGACGCGGGCGCCGAGGTCCCACAGACCGGTGGCCGAGGTCCGCTCGCGGTCGGGGAACCATTCGGTGGTGGCCCGAATGCACGAGGGGTACTGCGTCGCCTCGCCCACGCCGAGCAGCAGCCGCAGGCCGAGCAGCAGCCGCAGGCCGAGCAGCGCCACGACCCCGTTGACCGCCGCCGTCGCCAGCGTGGCGATCCCCCAGATCGTCGCGCCGATCCCGTACACGAGGCGGGCGCCGAACTTGTCGGCGATGGGCCCCACCGGCAGCAGGAAGATCGCATACGCCAGGAAGAACCAGCTCAGCACCAGTCCCTGGTAGACCGGCGCGATGTGCAGGTCCTTGCTCATGTACGGCAGGGCGACGCTGATGGTGGACCGGTCGATGTTGGTGATCACGACGCCAAGGCCGGCGAGGGCGGCCATCTGCCATCGGATGCTGGTCGGACGTGCCTTGCCGCCCACGGCGGCGGTCGGGTGCTTCATCGCACGCTCCTCTTGGGTGGTGGACCCGGTGAGCCGGCTACTTGATCAACATTCCTTTTCCGTACTGGTAAGCGAATCGCTCCTCGGCCCCGGCGGGCAGGGCAGCGCCGCTGCCCGCCGCCGCGAGGTCCGCGCGCGCGATGCGGCCGCGCGCGATCGTCAGCGGGTGCTCCTGAGTGGCGTCCCGCATGGGGTTCAGCAGCGTGCATACTTCCACGAGCGGCATCCCGAGCGCGAAGGCGGCGTGCACGCTGGTCAGCAACTGCACGCCGCTCCCCCAGACGTGCGGGATCGCGTCCACGCCCCGGCGCCGCGCGCTGGCGACCACGCGCTCGAAGCAGCTGAAGCCGCCCATCATCGACAGGTCCGGCTGGACGATGTTCACGCCGCCGGCGTCCATCAGGTGCTCGAAGTCCTCCGGGACGCTGTAGCTCTCGACTCCGGAGACCGGCACGTCGACCGCCGCCGTCACCGCCGCGTAGCCCTTGATGTCCTCGGCGGCGCACGGCTCCTCGTACCACCGATAGGGCAGCCGCTCGGCGAACGCCTGGCCGACGCTGATCGCGTCGGCCACGCTCCACGGGTGCGAGGCGCAGCCCTGCACCAGGTCGAGCGCGACGCGCGTCCCGCCAGACAGGCGCTCGCGCAGGTAGTCCAGCAGCTCGATCGTCGTCCGCGGGTCGCGCATCGCCCGGATCTTCACGGTGCCGAACCCGGCCGCCTCCTGCTCGGCGACCCAGCCCGCGACCTGCTCGTTGGTCGTGCCGAGGCCGCCGCTCGCATACGCCTCGATGCTGTCGGGAACCGCCGACGGGTCGGCGGCCAGGTGCCGCCACAGCGGGACGCCGGCCTCCCGGGCCTCGGCGTCCAGGCACGCGGTGCTGATGGCGGCGATGACGCCCGAGCTGATGCCGCCCCTGGCCCAGAACCGGGTCTGGGCCCGCAGGTGATCGCCGATCTCCCGTCCCTGGAACTCCCCGGCGGGCAGGTACCGGCGCAGCGCGTCGACGATGCCCGGCACCGCCTCGGCGGCCATCGTCGACTGCGCCACCTCGCCCAGGCCGGTGGCACCGGACGCCGTCGTGACCTCGACGAGCGCCGCGTCCCAGGTGGTGATCGTGCCGCCCACCCACTCCAGCGGCGGGTCGTCGCGGGTGTCGTAGCTCAGCAATACCGGGCGGACGCGGTCGATCCGCATACGGGACTCCTTCTCGGGGATAGAGGATTGGTTGGACCAAAACTTGAATGTACTAGGCAAAGTAAGACGATAATTAGGCGATGTCAATCATCCGGTCCGACCAAATTGTGGACAGCGGAATCCGGGCGGCGTAGCGTGGACTCATCGTCCGCATGCCGTTCGTCCGCATGCCGTGACCGAAGGGATTCATGCCTCATGACGGCGACCAGCACCGGGCCCATCGCGCTATCCGACGCGGTGACCGCCGCGCAGCTCTCGGACTCACTCGACGCGATCGGGGTACGCGATCACGTACTCGACGCGGCGATCCGGCCGCTCGTGCCGGGCCACCGGATAGCCGGGCCCGCCCGGACGATCGCGTTCGGCCCGGTGACCGAGACGCCGGAGATCGCCTACGCGGAGCCCAACCCGTACGACGAGTTCATCGCGTTCATGGACGGCGTGCGGCGCGGCGACGTGATCGTCGTCGCCACCGGCGGCGACGGCCGCACCGCCTACTGGGGGGAACTGTTCTCGGCCGCGGCGATCGGGCGCGGTGCCGTCGGCGTGATCTGCGATTCCTACACGCGCGACCGGTCCAAAGTTGAGGCCCTCGGGTTCCCGGTCTTCTCCACCGGGACCAGGCCCGTCGACTTCCGGGCACGGATGCGCATCACCGGCGTCCAGGTGCCGGTGACGGTCGGCGGGGTCCCGGTCGGGCCCGGTGACCTCGTGCTCGCCGAGGACGACGGCATCGTGTCCGTGCCCGGGGACCGGATCGGCCAGGTGACCGAACTGGCCAACGCCCGGGCGGGCACCGAGTCCGCCGTGCTGGCCGAGCTCATGGGCGGCGCCACGATCGGCGAGGTATGGCGCCGCTACGGAGTCCTGTGACCGGCGGCGAGTGCGACAATGTCGGCATGCTGCCCGGTGCGGATGACGCGGCGTCCAAGTCCGCGGTGAGCGAGACCGCGGAACGGCTAAAGGACTTTATCGTCTCGCGCCGCCTAGCCGAGGGCGACCGGCTGCCGTCGGAGCGCGCACTCGCGCAGGAACTCAACGTGTCCCGCAATACCGTCCGCGAGGCGCTCGGCATCCTCGGGCGGATCCGCGTGCTCGACATCCGGCCGGGCGCGGGCGCGTTCGTGACTGACTTCGCCCCCGCGACGCTCCTCGACACCGTCTCGTTCATGATCGACTTCTCACCCCGGGCGACTCTGCTCGACCTCGTGACGCTGCGCCGCGTGATCGAGGCGGAGACCGCGGCGCTCGCCGCCGCGCGGATGACGCCCGGTGACCTCGCCCGGCTCGAGGAGTGCTTCGCCCGGATGGCGGAGGTGCCAGCCGACGAGGTGGACGCGACAGTAGCACTCGACATGGAGTTCCACGGCATCATCAACGACGCGAGCGGGAACCGGGCGCTGAGCACGCTCGCCGCGACACTGAACGGCACGACGTTCCGGCTGCGCGCACTCGGCGGCCTCTACCACTCGGTCGCGCCCTCATCGGGGGCGCGGGCGGAGCACCACGCCATCTTCGCCGCCATCCGCGAGCGCAACGCGACCCGCGCGAGCGCCTGCGCCGCCGCCCACGTCGCCGCGGTCGAGCAACTGCTGCACGACACCGAGACCGCGGCGACCGCCTGAGGGCAGCGAGCGCTATGCCGCGACAGTGTCCGGCGCGTACGCGGCGAGAGCGGGCTGCCCGTTCGCGGTGAGCTGCTTCATCACCCAGCCCGTCCCCCGCATGTCGCTGAACTGGAGCACCTCCCGGAGCACCAGCACCGCTCGCTGTCGCGGCGGCAGGAACTACATCGCCGCGACCAGTGCCAGGCGCATGTCCGACCGCATGCCGATGTCGGACCGCGCGTCGGGAAACGGCGGCAGCCAGGGGATGTCGAGCACGGGAGTCAGCGGCGCGCCCGGATCATCGCTCGGCCCGCCAACCAGCTCACCCCGGTACGGCTCAAGCTCCACGCATCCCATCATGACCCGCCGACGGCCCGATGACGCGGGCGGTCAGGGGTTTCCATGGGTCGCTCGTGCCACGGGGCCCAATCAGGAGCCAGAAGCCGGATTTCACGCCCGCATATATCCCGTTATGTCCGGCAGCTCATGGCCCTGGATACACGCGAGACGACCTCTCGAACATGATCACGGGTCGCTAGTGCCACATACAGGCATCTTTGACCCATGATCATCAAATCGATACCCCTGTAGGGGTATCCGGAAATGCGTCCTTGCAAGTGATATTTAGGCATATCACCGGCGCCCTGAGTGAGCGATATCCGGGCTGGGGCGTCAACGACCCATGATCACTGGAAACAACGGCACTTCCGGGCCGGATCATCTGCCGCAAGCCAATGATCCTCCGTAGAGCCAGAACGGTAGCACATCGATTAAGAAAACGGATTCGTTGGCGACGCGGGTTAGGGCGGGGCGGCGCGGGTCGGGCACAGCGACGCGGGTTAGGGCGGGGCGGCGCGGGTCGGGCACAGCGGGGCGGGGCGGCGGGGGCGCGGGGCTCACCTAGGCTTGGGCGGGTGGCGGCAGACGCATCGAGGGACACGGCACCGGTCCCGACGGGGGCACGTCCGTTGCGCGGGCGGTCCGCGGAGCTGGACACCGCGCTCCAGGCGGTGCGGGCGGCGCGGGACGGGCGGCCGTCCATCGTCCTAGTGCGCGGTGAACCCGGCATCGGCAAGACCGCGTTCGTCGAGGCGGTCATCGCGCGGGCCGGACCGCTGGGGCTCACCACCGCCTACGCCGCGGCGAATCCGGACGACCGCGTAGCGCCGCTGTCATCGCTCGGGCCGGTCCTGCGATTCGGCACTTCGCCGCTGATCGGCTCCGCCGACTTCATGGACCTCGCGTCCCTGCACGAGCAGCCGCTCTGGCTCGCCGAGCGACTCGCCACGCTGCTCGAACAGCGCGCCAGCGACAAGCCCGTGCTGCTCGCCGTCGACGACGCCCAGTGGTGCGATCCGATGACCGGATTCGTCCTGCGCGTGCTGCCGAAACGGCTGGCCGCCGCGCCGATCGCGTGGGTGCTGGCCACTCGCCCGGTGCCGGGCGGCGGGCCCGCCGAGAACTTCGCCGTGGCGGCGCGGACGGCGCTGCCGGTCGTCCAGGTTGAGCTGGCCCCGCTAACCGACGACGCCGTGTTCGCGGTCGCCGTCGACCGGCTCGGCGACCGTCCGGCTCCGGCGGTGCTGCACCGGCTCGCCAGCGCCCGCGGCAACCCGTTCCTGACCGTGCAGCTGCTCGACGGACTTTTCGAGCCCGGCGGCGAGCAGCATGGCGCCGGGCAGCCCGGCATCGAGCAGATCGGCCCTGAGCAGACTGTCGCGGGTCACGTGCCGGCCGGGCTGCGCGACGGCGTCCGCCACCGCGTGGGGGCCGCGTCGCCGCAGTGCCGGGAGCTGCTGCGCACCGCGGCGGTGCTCGGCCCGGTCTTCCCGCTGGGTGACGTGGCTGGCTTGCTCGGCGTGCCGTCGGCGCGGCTGACCGAGCCGCTGGTGGAGGCCATCACCGCCGGATTCCTCACCGACGAGGGCAGTGTCGTTCGCTTCCGGCACGAGCTCCTGCGCGAGGCCGTCTACGACGACCTGCCGCCGTCCGGCCGGCGCGCTCTGCACCGCGGGATCGCCGAGCACCTCCTCGCGGCCGGGCGCGGCTGCGCGGCCGCGGCACCCCACGTCCTCGCCACGGCGGAGCCGGGTGACACGGCCGCCGCCGACGTGCTGCGGCGGGCCGCGCACGAGATCCTGGACACGATGTCCACGACCTCGGCGACCTTCATCCGGCAGGCCTTCGAGCTCACCCGGCCCGACGATCCGGCCTGGGGCGAGATCGGCGCCGACATGGTCGCGATCCTGCTGCGCGCTCATCAGTTCGACGACGCGTTCGAGCTGACGGGCACGCTGCTCGCCGCCCCGGTCCCGGACGAGCTGGCGGCCCGGGTGCGCCTCTTGCTGCTGCCCAGGCTGTGGGCGACGGGCCGGTCGGCCGAGCTCGCCGCCCTGGCCCGCGAACCATGCACGCTACCCGCGCTCGGTGCCCGGCTCGCGGCCTACCGCGCACTGGCCGAGGGCGACAGGAGCGACGGCGACACGAGCGACGGCGACACGAGCGACGGCGACACGAGCGACGGCGACACGAGCGACGGCGACACGGACAAGGGCAGGGCCGAGAGCACAGACGAGGGCAGTGATCAGGTCGCGGCGATCCTGGCCACGATCGCCGCCGCCGAGCGGGCCGGACGTGCCGGCGATTACGTCCGCACCCACGAGCTGTTCGCGTCGGCGCGTGCCGCCGCGCAGGAAACCGACGGTCACGGCCTGCCCGAGGTCGGGCAGCTGGCCGTGCGCGAGCTGCTGGCGCTGGCCCGGCGGGACGACATCGACGGCGCGCTGGCCGGGCTGGACGACGGGGCGCGGTTCCCCGACTCCTGGCAGGCGGCGCAGGTCGCCTTCCTCCGGGCCAGGCTGACATTCGGCGCCGGGCGCCTCGACGACGCGGCGAGCGCGGCGCGGGACGCGGCGGCGCTGAAGGACGAACTCGGGGACGTCACCTTCGAGCCGGAGCTCCGGCTGCTCACGGCGCTGATAGCGTTGCTGCGCGGGGACACGGCCGGGGTCCGGGGGGCGCTCGCGGCGGGCCAGGCGGCCGGCGAGGAACTGCCGCTGGTGCGGGCACTGCTCGCCGATTCCCAGGGCGACCCGCGCGCCGCCGCCGAGGTGGTGGCGCGGGTGGGCACCGCCCGCGCGAGCACCGGGCTCGCGAGCACCGGGCTGGTTAGCACGGGCGAAGGGCTCGGCTGGCCGGAAGACCTGCTGGCGGCCGCCGCCTGCTCCGCGCGGCACACCGATGACACCGAGACGGTGCGTGCCGCGGCCGAGCTGCTCGCCGAACGAGCGCGGCGGAATCCGGACGTGGCCAGCGTGACCGGGGCGTGGCTGCTGGCCGAGGCGCTGACCACGAACGACTTCAAGCCCGCGGTGGCGCAGTTGCGGCGCAGTCCGCGGGCGCTGCTGGCGGCACGGGCCGAAGAGGAGTTCGGCCGGTTCCTGCTGGGCGCGGGCGACCGGGCGACCGCCGTCGGCATCCTCGACGGGGCCCGCGACCGTTACGCGGAGCTCGGCGCCGTCCCGGCGGCGACCCGGGTGCAGCGGATACTGCGCGCAGCGGGCGCGCGGCGCCGGCGCTGGGCGCCAGTCGCGGCGCGTCCCCACAGCGGCTGGGAAGCGCTGACCGACATGGAGCGCCGCGTCGCGCTGCTCGTCGCGGGCGGGCACACCAACCGCGCGGCCGCCGATGAGCTGCTGCTGTCACCGAGCACGGTCAGCACCCACCTGCGCGCGGTCTTCACCAAGCTGGGCGTGCACTCGCGTGTCCAGCTGGCCCATGTCGTGCTGCGCGGAGACGGCACGCAGGCCCGGCGGCCGTAGCCGCCGGGCCTGCGTCGCCCCTGTTCACGTCCCCGCGACCCGTGCGTGCCCAGTCCTGCGAGCAGGGCCACGCGGGCCGGGAGCCCCTACCGCGCCGCGCGCTCGATCACGGCCGTCACCGCGCCCGGGTGCGAGGTGTCCACGTCATGCGCGGAGTCCACCGTCGTGATGGTGGCATGTGCCCGCTCTGCCTCGAACCGCTCAGCGGCCGGCGGAATCGCCATGTCCTGGCTCGCCACGATGGCGTAGACCGGGATGCCGGCCGGCACGCCGGCGGCGGCGGGCTCGCTCAGCGCGCTCGACGCGATCGGCCGCTGCTCGGCGGCCGACACCGCGGCTTGCGCCGGGGTACGGTCACCGGCGAACAGCGCGCGGAAGTCGGCCGGCTTGACGTACGTGTCCACGCCGCCGGGGATGTTGACGGTGTAGGTGGTGTCCGGGCCGAGCAGCGAGCCGGGGAACTGGGTGATCAGCTGGTTCGCGGTCTCGCCGGCCTTCGGGATGAACGCCGCCGCGTACACGAGGGCCTTGACCTGCGTCGGGTCCTGGGCGGCGATCTCGGTGATCAGCTCCCCACCGTAGGAGTGCCCGACCAGCACCACCGGGCCGTTGATGCTGCGCACCAGCGCGGTCAGGTACGCCGCGTCGGAGGCGACGCCGCGCAGCGGCACGGCCGGGGCGATCACCGGGTAGCCGGCGTGCTCCAGCAGCGTGATCTCCCCGTCCCAGGCCGACGAGTCCTCGAACGCGCCGGCCACCAGGACGATGGTCGGCTTCGTCGCGTGCGTGCCGGCCGTCGTGCGAGCCGTGCTCGCCTGCGTGCCGGCAACCGCGTGGGCGGGTCCGGTCTGCGCGGCCGCGGCCGTCGCGAACGCCGCCGTCAGCGCGAGCGCGCCGCCGGTCATGGCCACCGGGATCTTCCACTTGCTCATCTCACGTCTCCTGTCACGGGCTTGTTTCGTACGTGACTCAGGAAACTTGTTCGGCCCGCTCCGGCACCTGACATGAACGCGTAATCTTTTTCGCCCGCGCAGGGCGCCTCGCAGGCCCGCACGCACCGGTTTCTCACGTAAACGTGGTAGGCGACAAGGGCCGGCCGGCACGGCGCGAGCCGACACATACTGGGCACCGGGCGCCACGCGGGGTCATTATGAACGTCGGGACCGTTAAGCTTGCGTCCTGTTTGTAACGATGCAGTTTGTAAATATGTAACAGAGCACGCCAGCAACAGCGCGCGTGACGTAGGAACGACGGAAGTGGCGGGTGTGGACAACGCGGGCGCGGACAACGGCGAGGCGGCGATGCCGTCCGACTGGGTGAACATCGAGCGGCGCACGCTGATGCAGCAGGCGTACGCGGCGATACGCCAGATGATCATCACCGGTGAGCTGGCCGTTGGCACCAAGGTCGTCGTCCGGCCGCTCTCGGAGCGGCTGAACCTGTCCCCCACGCCGATCAAGGCCGCGCTCGCCGGCCTGGAGCGCGACGGGTTCCTGACCGCGATCCCGCACCGCGGCTACTACGTGCCCGAGGTCAACGTCCAGGACATGCGCGAGATCTACGAGCTCCGCGAGGTCCTCGACGGCATCGCCGCCCGCAACGCGGCGATCGCGCCCGGCGTGGCGGCGTTCGTGCAGGATACGCTCCAGCCGCTGTACGAGAAGCAGGAAGCGAGCCAGGTCCTGATCGATACCGTCGGCTACAGCGACGCCGACCTGGCGTTCCACCGCGCGATCTGGCACGCGTCCGGCAACTCGCGGCTGGCCCAGGTCACCGACAACCTCGTCGGCCAGGTCCGGTTCGGGTCGGGTTCGTCATCGCGGCTGCCCGGCCGGATCGCGGCCGCGCTGCACGAGCACGCCTCGATCATGGAGGCGCTGGCGGCGGGCGACTCCGCCCGCGCCGAACGGGAATCACGCGCCCATGTGCGGCGGTCGGCCGCCGCGTTCGAGAAGGCCGTGCGCGGCCAGCAGGGCTAGCCAGACTAGCTAGCAGATCACGGCGGCCAGGCACGGGCCAACGGGCGCTGAATCGCCGGCGCTAGGGGCTGACCTGCGCGTACCTGGCACTCGCGGGCGGCCGTCAGCCGACAGTACGCGAATCATTACTTCTGGGTAAGCGTTGACAGGTAAAAAATTTTGGATTTAAAATCTCCAAAATTACCTGGCCGTGAAACCCCCTGGGAGACCCCGTGTCCTTCTCCGCACTCAGCCATCTCGTCTGCTCCGCGACGGACAAAAAGTACGACGCGGACGCCGTCCAGGGCGTGAGTGAAGCGGGCAAGCCACTGCTCGCCCGCTACGACCTCGAGCAGGTCGCGGCGACGGTCACCCGCGAAGAGATCGCGAGCCGCCCGCCGACGCTGTGGCGCTACCACGAGGTGCTCCCGGTCCGGGCCGAGGCCAACGTCGTCTCATTCGGCGAGGGCATGACGCCAATCATCCCCATTGGATCCTACGGCACGCAGATCGGCGTGCCAGGCCTGCTGATGAAGGACGAGGGGCTGCTGCCCACCGGCACGTTCAAGGCGCGCGGCGCGGCGGTGGGCGTGTCCCGCGCCGCTGAGCTCGGCGTCAAGGGCGTGGCCATGCCGACGAACGGCAACGCCGGCGCCGCCTGGGCGGCGTACGCGACGCGGGCCGGGCTGAAGAGCCTGATCGCGATGCCAGTCGACGCGCCCGCGATCACCCGCGCCGAGTGCGTCATCGCGGGCGCGGAGCTCTACCTCGTGGACGGCCTGATCGGGGACGCCGGGCGGCTGGTGAACGCCGCGGTCCTCAACCGGGGCGGCTACCAGGAGGTCTCCACGCTGCGCGAGCCCTACCGGATCGAGGGCAAGAAGACGATGGGCTACGAGATCGCCGAGCAGTTCGGCTGGCGGATGCCCGACGTCATCCTGTACCCGGCCGGCGGCGGCGTCGGGCTCATCGGCATCTACAAGGCTATTCAGGAAATGCAGGAACTCGGCTGGATCGGGCCGAACCTGCCGCGGCTCGTCGCCGTCCAGGCCGATGGGTGCGCGCCGATCGTGCGCGCCTTCGAGTCGGGCGCGGCCGAGAGCGAGCCGTTCCCGAACGCGCACACCGTCGCGTTCGGCATCACCGTCCCCAAGGCCCTCGGCGACTTCATCGTCCTCGACGCGGTCCGCGCCACTGGCGGCACCGCGATCTCCGTGAGCGACGACGAGCTGGCCGCCGAGCAGCGCGCCATGGCCGCGGCCGAAGGGGCGTTCATCTGCCCGGAGGGCGCCGCGTGCCTCGCGGCGGCCCGTCAGCTGCGCGAAGCGGGCTGGCTCTCCGGCACCGAAAGCGTCGTCGTGCTCAACACCGGCATGGGATTGAAATACCCGGAGATGGTCAGCGTCGACGTCCCCACACTCAGCGTCGATTCGGAGATTCCGGCCGAACCGGCACACTGACCAGCTCCGCGCTTGCGGAGCCCAGCGGCCCGTCGCGGCGGCGGGCCGAAGGATTTAGGGAGGGCGACCCATATATGCGAGCGCATCTGAGATTCTGCGCTGCCGCACTGGCAACGGTAGCGCTGGCGGGCGGCGTAGCCGCCTGCTCGACCAGCGGCACACCTGGCAGCAGCGCGAGCAGCACCGCGGGCGGTCCGACACTGACCGTGGACCTGTCCAGCTACCCGGCGAGCCTCGACCCGGGGCTCCAGTACGACACCGAATCGTATTCGGTGTACCGCAACATCTTCGACCAGCTGCTGCACCGTAACCCGACGACCGAGCAGGTCGAGCCCTGGCTCGCGACGTCCTGGAAGCAGGACAACTCGACGACCTGGACGTTCGACATCCGCAAGGGCGTGAAGTTCTCCAATGGCGACCCGCTGACCGCGGCCGACGCGGCCTTCAGCATCGAGCGGATCCTGACCCCGTCGTTCGGCAGCCAGCAGGAGGCCAACTTCTCGGCGATCGCGTCGGCCACCGGCACCGGTGACACGCTCACGATCAAGACCAAGTACCCGTCCCCGACGCTGCTCACCTACCTCACCACCCTGTCGGTCGTCCCCGAGGCTTACGTCAAGAAGGTCGGCAACTCGGCGTTCAACCTCCACCCGGTCGGGTCGGGCCCGTACGAGTTCACCTCGTCGATTCCCGGCTCGCAGGTGATAGTCAAGCGCAACCCGGATTACTGGGGCCCCAAGCCGCAGATCGCGAGCGTCGTCTTCCGCGCCGTTCCCGACATCGCGACACGGGTCGCCGACCTGCAGTCCGGCCAGGCGCAGCTCGCCGACTCGATGACGCCCGACAGCGTGTCCCAGCTCAAGTCCGCGGGCCTGCAGGCGCTGACCACGCCGACCGAGCGGGTCTCCTACCTCGCGTTCAACACGATCCACGGCGGCCCGACCGACAACACCACGGTCCGCAAGGCGATCAGCGAGGCGATCGACTACAGCGCGCTGGTCAACGACCTGGAGAAGGGGTACGCCTCGCGGGTCAACAGCGTGGCCACGCCGCTGAACTTCGGCTACCCGAAGAACCTGCCGGACTACGCGTACAACCCCGCGCAGGCCAAGAAGCTGATCCAGCAGGCGGGCGCCGCCGGCCAGACGGTCATCATGGCCACCTCGCCGACCTACGACCCGACGATCGTGCAGGCCATCCAGGCCAACATCCAGGCCGTCGGGCTCAACGTGAAGATCGAGAGCACCGACCAGGTGACCTACCTGGAGAAGGTGCAGAGCCCGTCGCACAACTGGGGCTCGATCCGGTTCGGCCAGTGGTCGTGCTCCTGCCTGGACGCCGACGGCGTGGCCTACCCGCTGTTCCACACCGGCACGATCTGGAGCTCCTACAGCAACCCGACGTTCGACAACCTCGTCACCGAGGCGCGGGAAACGCTGAACTCCAACACCCGGACCTCGCTTTACGCGCAGGCCTACGGCATCCTCGCGCAGGACGTCCCCGGGATCGGCCTGTTCCAGATCGACGCGATCTACGGCGCCAGCACGAAGCTGCAGTGGAAGCCAGATGCCCAGCAGGACTTCTTCGTAGCGGACATGAAACTGAGCTCGTGATCCTCTCCCCCCCGAACGCCACGTCCTGGCGCCGCACCGGCGGTGCCAGGGCGTGGCTGCCAATCGCGCGCTATCTCGGCGCGCGCGTCGGGCAGGCTGTCATCGCGCTGTGGGGCGTGACCACCGCGGTCTTTTTCGCGCTGCGCCTGTCCGGCAACCCGGCACTCCTGCTCGCGCCGCAGAACGCGACGCAGCAGGAGATCAACCAGATCAGTCAGCAGCTTGGCCTTAACGTCCCAGTGTGGCGTCAATATCTCAACTACCTGGGCGATTTGCTGCACGGCAACCTGGGTTACTCCTACGTGCAGCACGAGCCGGCCCTCACGCTCCTGACCCAGCGGCTGCCGTACACGATCAACCTCACGCTGACCGCGCTGGCGATCACGATCGTGTTCGGCGTCGGCGCGGGGATGATCATGGCGCTGACGCGCGGCGGCTGGGGCGAGCGGCTCCTGATGCCGCTCGTGCTCGCCGGGCAGGCCATGCCGGCGTTCTGGACCGGCATCCTGCTGATCCTGGTCTTCTCCGTGACGTTCCACTGGCTCCCCTCCAGCGGCGACGACTCGGCGACCGCGCTGATCCTGCCCGCGATCACGCTCGCGTCCCTGTCGGCGGCGACCGTCGCCCGGGTGACGCGCGGCGCGGTGCTCGAGCAGCTGTCGCGCGACTACGTCCGGACGGCGCGCTCGAAGGGCGCGGGCACGTGGCGGCTGATCTGGCGGCACCTGCTGCGGAACGTCTCCGTGCCGGTCCTCACCGTGCTGGCGCTGGAGACCGCCAACCTGCTCGGCGGCTCGGTGGTCACCGAGGAGATCTTCGCCTGGCCCGGCATCGGGCAGCTGACCATCCAGTCCGTCAACGACCGGGACTTCCCCGTCGTGCAGGCCATCGTGATCCTCGCCGCCACGATCTACATCGTGATCAACCTGGTCACCGACATCGTCTACGGGTTCATCGACCCCCGTATCGCGGTGCTGTCCAAGGAAGCGGGGTAGGCGCGTGAAACGCAGGATTCCGCGCGGGGCGATACCGCTCGCCGTCGTCATCATCTACGTGATCGTGGCGCTGGCGGCGCCGCTGGTCGCGCCGCAGAACCCGAACACGACCAACCTGGGCGTGCGCCTGCTGCCGCCGTTCTCCACCTCCGGCGGGGTACGGTACCTGCTCGGGACCGATGACCTCGGACGTGATGTGCTGAGCCGGGTCATCTACGGCGCGCGCGTGTCGCTGGCGGTGGCCGCCGTCGCGGTCATCTTCTCCGGCGTCGGCGGCGTCGCGCTGGGCCTGATCGCCGGCTGGCGGCGCGGCTGGCTCGGCACCCTGATCATGCGCATCGCCGACATCGCGCTGTCGGTGCCGTTCCTGCTGATCGCGATCCTGGTCGTGGCGGTGCTCGGCCCCAGCCTCATCAACGTCGTGATCTGCCTGGCGATGGTCCGCTGGCCGCGCTACACCCGGATCACCTACGCGACCGTGCTGGAGACCAGGGAGCGCGGCTTCGTCCGCGGCGTGGTCGCGGTCGGGGCGCCCGGCCGGTGGATCGTGCTGCGGCATATCCTGCCCGAGGTCCTGCCGCTCGCCGTCGTCGTCGCGACGCTCGAGCTCGGCCTGATGGTGATCTTCGAGGCGTCGCTGTCGTTCCTCGGCCTCGGCGTCCAGCCGCCCACCGCGTCCTGGGGCACGATGCTGGCGGAGGGCCAGGAGTACGTGGCGACGGCCTGGTGGCTCGCGACATTCCCCGGCCTCGCGCTGTTCGGGCTGGTGCTGTCGGTCAACATGCTCGGCGACGCCGTGCGGGACCGGCTCGACCCGACCCGGCGCGTCGGCCGGCGCGCCGGCGGCGGGATCGCCGCCCGGCTGTTCGGCCGCCAGGCGCTGGCGCCAGTGGACACCGTTTCCGTGGAGGAGCAGCATGCGTGATTACCGTGATGAGTACGCCGGCGCGCGGGTGGTGATCACGGGCGCCTGCGGCATCTTCGGCACGTGGCTGGCCGAGGCGTTCGCCGCCGCGGGCGCACGGCTGCTGCTCACCGACGCCCGCGCCGAGCCGCTCGACGCGCTGGCCGGGCGGCTGGGCGCGACCGCGGTCGCCGCTGACCTCGCCGACACCGGCGAGCTCGGTGCCCTGACCGCCGCCATCGGCCGCGCGTGGGAGAGCCCCGACGTATTGGTGAACAACGCGGGCGTGTACCCGCGCACGCCGCTGGCGACCACCGAGCCCGCCGACGTGCGGCGGATACTCGACATCAACGTGGTCGCCCCGTTCGAGCTGTCCCGGCAGGTCATCGCGCTGATGATCAAGGCCGGGGTCAAGGGGCGGGTGGTCAACATCAGCTCGGGCGCCGCCGTGCGGCCCGGGGCGACCGGCTCGGTGTACGCGGCGAGCAAGGCCGCGATCGAGACCCTCACCCGTAGCATGGCCCTCGAGGTGGCGCGCGACGGCATCCGGGTGAACGCCGTCCAGCCCGGCTTCGCGCCGGGCAGCGAGGTCAGCGCCCTGAGCGCGGACCACGTCACGTCGATGCTGGCGCGCATCCCGCTCGGCCGCACGTCCGGGCCGAACGACATGGCGGCCGCCGTGCTGTGGGTCTGCTCGTCGGACGCCTCCTTCGTCACCGGCACCACGATCGCGGTCGACGGCGGGCGCACCGCCGGCGACTTCACCGCCACGCCGGTCTCGGCCGCGGGTCCGGCTGCGGGGGGCAACTCGTGACCGCTTCCCCTGCCTACCCCTGGCCGGACGGGCGCCAGGCGGCGCTGTGCGTCAGCTTCGACTTCGACGGCGAGTCCCCCCACCTGTGGCGGCGCCGGGACGACCCGCCGGTCAACATCGGCGAACTCGAGCAGCGGCGCTACGGCCCGCGGCGCGGCGTCTACAACATCCTCGACATGCTCGACCGACTCGGCATCCGGGCGACGTTCTTCGTCCCCGGCTGGATCGCCGCGCACTACCGGCCCGCCGTCGAGGCGGTGGCACGGGCCGGGCACGAGCTCGCCCTGCACGGCTGGCGGCACGAGCCGCCGGGGGGCGTCTCCCCCGATGAGCTGCGCGGCACGCTGACCCGCGCCCGGGACCTGCTCGGCGACATCGCGGGCGGCGCGCCCGAGGGCTACCGCTCCCCCAGCTTCGAGATGACCGCGACGGCGCTCGGCGTCCTGTCCGGGCTCGGCCTGCGCTACGACAGCTCCCTGATGGGCGACGACCGGCCCTACCGGATCGGCGACCTGGTGGAGGTGCCGGTCGACTGGTCCACCGACGACGCGCTCTACTACCGGTACACCAAGGGCGACGTGCGGCCCCCGGCCGGCGCCGGAACGGTCAACGCCGCGTGGTCGGAAGAGATCGCCGGCGCGCTGGACCGCGGCGCGCTGGTCACGCTTACGATGCATCCATGGCTGTCCGGACGGCCCGCCCGGGTCACCGCCCTGGGGGCCACGCTGCGCGACGCGCTGGCGGACGGCCGACTGTGGACCGGCGCCATCGGCGACCTCGCCGCGCACCATGCGAAGCTGGCGGCCGCCCCCGCTCCGTCTGGCTCGTTGGCGGCACCGGGCCAATCAGATTGGCTCGATGGCGCCAGCGCACCAAACGGGACGGCCACTCCCGGCCCCGCGCCCGCGCTGACAGAAACCGACCCGGCGACGATCGGCTGGCCCGGCGATGACGACTGACCTTCCAAACACTGGCCTGCAAAACACTGACCAGCGGGACGCGGACACCGAACCGCTGCTTTCCGTGCGCGACCTGCGTGTCTCGTTCGGTCCCGGCCGCGACGCGGTCAACGGCCTTACCCTGCGTGCCGGCCGCGGCGAGGTCGTGGCGATCGTCGGGGAGTCCGGCTGCGGCAAGACACTGAGCGCGCTGGCCCTGACCGGGCTGCTGCCGTCGGGCGCCAAGGCGACCGGGTCGGCGCGCATTGGCGGCACCGAGCTGATCGGCGCGTCCGAGCGCCAGCTGCGCCGGCTGCGCGGCAGCAAGGTCAGCATGATCTTCCAGGACGCGTCGACCGCGCTGAACCCCCTCATGTCGGTCGGCGCGCAGATCGAGGAAGTGCTGGCGATCCACGGCGGGCCGTCGCGCAAGCGGCGGCGGGAGCGGGCGATCGAGCTGCTGACCTCGGTCGGCGTGCCCGATCCCGCGGTCCGGGCGCGAAGCCTGCCCTACCAGCTGTCCGGCGGCCTGCGCCAGCGCGTGATGGTCGCGATGGCCCTCGCGGGCGCCCCGGACCTGGTGATCGCCGACGAGCCGACGACGGCGCTCGACGTGACCGTGCAGGCTCAGGTGCTCGCGCTGCTGCGGGAGGTGACCCGGTCGTCGGTGGTGCTGTTCATCACCCACGACATGGGCGTCGTCGCCGAGGTCGCCGACCGGGTCGTCGTCATGTACGCCGGGGCGGTCGTCGAGAGCGGCGCGGTGGAAGACGTCCTGGCGCGGCCGCACCATCCCTACACGGCGGCGCTGCTGGCCTCCGTGCCCGACCCCGACCGGCCCGCGACCGGGGAACTGCCGACGATTCCCGGCCGCGTGCCTCCGCTGGGCGAGCGCGGCACGGGCTGCCCCTTCCGCGACCGCTGCCCGCGGCCGACCGAGCGGTGCGCGCAGATGCCGCCGCTGGTGCCGATCACCGAGGGCGGCAGCGACGTGGCCTGCTGGCATCCCGGGCACGCGGGCCCGGTGTCTGACAACACGGGGACTAACGGTGCGATAAGTGACGAGGTGACGACACCATGAGCGACGCGCCACGAGCCGAGGCGCCGCTGGTCGAGGCAGCAGGCCTCACCAAGCGCTACAGCGTGCGCAGCCGGACCGGCAAGTCCTTGCTGACCGCCGTCGACAAGGTCGACCTGAGCGTCGACCCGGGCGGCATTCTCGCCCTGGTCGGCGAGTCGGGCTGCGGCAAGTCGACGACCGGCCGGCTGCTGCTCGGCCTGGAGTCGCCGACCGCCGGCACGGTCACCGTGGCGGGCCGCGACCTCGCCGCCCTGCGGCCCGGGCAGCTGCGCGCCCTGCGCCGCGAGATGCAGCCGGTCTTCCAGGACCCGTACGACTCGCTCAACCCGCGGATGCGGATCCGGTCGATCCTGGCCGAGCCCGCGCGCGTGCACCGCATCGATCCGCCGCCCGGGCGGACGGTTCCTGAGCTGCTCGATCTCGTGAACCTGTCGCCCGACTACGCCGACCGGTTCCCGCACGAGCTGTCCGGCGGCCAGCGCCAGCGGATCGCGATCGCGCGGGCGATCGCCCTCGACCCGCGGTTCGTCGTGTGCGACGAGCCCGTGTCGGCCCTCGACGTGTCGGTGCAAGCCCAGGTGGTCAACCTGCTGATGCGGCTGCAGCGGGAGCTCGGCCTCGCCTACCTCTTCATCAGCCACGACCTGGCGCTGGTCCGCTACCTCGCGCACGAGACGGCCGTCATGTACCTCGGCCGCATCGTGGAGCGCGGGCCGACCGACGCGATCTTCGCCGACCCGCGCCATCCGTACACCCAGGTGCTGCTCGCCTCGGTGCCGCGCCCGCGCGTCGACCGGAAACGGTCAGAGCGGCGCGCCGTGCCCCCCGGCGACCTGCCCAGCCCGCTCGACCGGCCCGCCGGCTGCGTGTTCTCGACACGGTGCGCGCTCGCCACCGACCGCTGCCGCACCGAGGTCCCTGAGCTGCGCTCCGTTGGTGACCCGGTGCGGCTGGCGGCCTGCCACTACGCCGAGACAGCGAAGGTGGCGGCATGAGCGGCCTGACGGCGGACACGGGCCGGGCGCCGGACACGGCCCTGACGGAGATCGGGGCGGGCGTCCGGGAGCAGGTGACGGCCATCTCCGGTGACCTGCTCGCGATGAGCCACGCGATCCACGAGCGGCCGGAGCTGCGCTTCGAAGAGCACCACGCCTCGGAACTGCTGCAGCGCTTCCTGGCCGGCGAGGGGTTCGACGTACGGTCCGGCCTCGCCGGGATGCCCACCGCGTTCCGCGCCGAGCGCACGTTCGGCGCGGACGGCCCCGGCGGCGCGGGCGGCGGCCCGGTGATCGCGGTGTTCTGCGAGTTCGACGCGCTGCCCGGGATCGGGCACGCGTGCGGCCACAACATCATCGCCACCGCGGGCGCCGGCGCGGCGGCGTCCGCCGCGCGGTGGCTCGCGGGCGCCGGGCCAGACGGGGACGGCCGGCCGGCGGGCGGGACGCTCGTCGTGCTCGGCAGCCCCGGCGAGGAAGGCGGCGGCGGGAAGGTCCGGCTCATCGAGGCCGGCGAGCTGGCGGGCATCGACGCGGCGATCATGGTGCACCCGGCCGGCTTCGACAGCGTCGCCCGCACGAACCTCGGCCGGATGTCCTTGCGAGCGACGTTCAGCGGGCGCGCGTCGCACGCGGCGGCGGCGCCGGAACTCGGCCGTAACGCGCTCGACGCGGCGACCCTGCTGCTCGTCGCGATCGGCCTGCTCCGCCAGCAGGTCCGGGGCGACTCCCGCATCCACGCGAAGGTCGCCGAGGGCGGCGACTCGATCAACGTGATCCCGGAACGTTCCGTGGTCGAGCTCTTCATCCGCTCCCCCGACTCCGAGTACCTGCGCGGCCGTCTCCTGGACGCGGTCCGCGATTGCGTGGCGGGCTCGGCCCTGGCGACCGGCACCACGTGGGAGCTCGAGGAGCCGGCCCCGGCCTACGACCCGGTACTGCCCAACCACGTGCTCGCGGAACTGGCGGCCGCGGCCTTCGCCGAGGTCGGCCGGGACGTCGACCCGTCGGCGGTGTCCGGGAACGCCGGGTCGACCGACATGGGCAACGTCAGCCAGGCAGTGCCCTCGCTGCACCCGTACCTGCAGGTGGTGCCCGGGCTGGCGATCCACACCAGGGAGTTCGCGGAGGCCGCCCGCGGCGAGGCCGGCGATCGCGCCGTGGTCGACGGAGCGGGCCTGCTTGGCATCATGACGGGCGCACTCCTCACCCGGCCCGCGCTCGTGGCCGCCGCGGCCGCGGAATTCGACCAGCGGGAGGGTTCCTGATGCCCGTGTCCCCCGAGGACCTGCTCGCGTTGCGGCTCGTCGGCGCCCCCGACCTGTCGCCCGACGGCACGCGCGTCGTCGCCGCGGTGCAGCGCGTGGACGACGACCACGAGGCCTACCGCAGCCAGCTGTGGCTGGTGCCGGTCCCGGGCCCGGATTCCCCGGGCGGGGCGGACCCGGTGTCCCTGACCGAAGCGGGACCATGGTCGGACACCGCTCCCGTCTTCTCGCCCGACGGCTCGCATGTCGCGTTCGTCTGCGCCGGGACCGGACCGGCCCGGGTGGGCGTGGTGGCCGCCGACGGGCGCTCCCCCGCGACGTTCATGGGCGCGGAAGGCGGGGCGCCGCTCACCGCGGTCCGCTGGCTCGACGACGACCGGCTGATCGTGATCGCCGAGCGGCGGCCCACGCCGCCGCCGGGCAGCCCGGTGCGGATCGACTGGCTCCGTTACAAGAGCGACGGCGCGCGGTCGTTCCTCGAGCCGGAGACGGAACTGTGGCTGTTCTCGCTGCGCGGGCCCGCGGTGCTGCTGGCGCGCCCGACCGGGCGGATCACCTGCCTCGCGGTCGGCGGCGGGCACGTCGCCTACGCGGTTGAGCCGCGGCACTGCGACGACCCGCTGCCCGGTGCCCAGGTGCGCGTGCTGGACGTGGCGTCGGGCGCGGACGAGGCATGGTGGGACAGCCCGGCGCCGGTTTCCGGGCTCGCCTTCACGGGGCCCGTGCGGACTGGGGTGCCGGCGGCAGGGGTACCGGGCCGCCTGGTCGCGGTGGGCGATGAGGCCCCCGGGCAGAGCGCGGACCCGCCGCGGGTCTGGCTCGTCGAGCGCGGCGGCGCGCGCATCGCGTTCGCCGACGCCGACGTGGAGTGCGAGCGGATGCTCACCGGCGACTGCCGCCCGCAGGGCAAGCCGCGGCTCGTCCAGCCGCTGGGCGCGAGCGGCGAGATCGCCTTCATCGGCCTGGCCGGTCACGACGTCGCGCTGTTCGCGGGCGACCCGGCCACCGGCGACGCGCCGCGGCGGCTCACGCCGGAGGGCTGGTCGGTCACCGACTTCTCCGCCGGCGCGGGCGGGCGGCTGGCGGTCTGCCTCGAATCGCCGGCCGGGCCGGCGGAGCTCTACCTGGTCGACGCGGCGGGCCGGGACAGCGACGCGGGTCGCCGGGAGCCACGCAGGCTCAGCGCGTTCGCGCGGTCGTGGGCCGAAGGGATCGGTCCGGTCGCGCCCGAGGACGTGGCGATCACCGGGCCGGACGGCACCGAACTGCGCGGGCTGCTGTACCGCGGCGGACCGGGCGCCCGGCCGCTGGTGGTGCGGGTGCATGGCGGCCCCCACATGGCCGCCGGGCGGTCATTCGACTTCGAGACGCAGCTCTTGGCCGCCGCCGGGTACAGCGTCCTGGCCCCTAACGTGGGCGGCAGCGCGGGACGGGGCACGGCATTCCGCTGGCGCAGCGTGGGCCAGTGGGGCCTGGCGGACTACGACGAGGTCATGGCGTTCACCGACTGGGCGGTGGCCGCGGGGGCCGCCGACGAACAGCGGCTGTACCTGACGGGCGGCAGCTACGGTGGTTACCTGACGAACTGGACGCTGACCCAGACAACCCGGTTCCGCGCGGCGATCTCGGAACGGTCCGTCTCCAGCCTGGTCGCCAAGTTCGGCACGTCCGACAACGGGTTCACGGTGAACCGGTTCGAGTTCGGCGGCGCGGACATCTTCGACGACAGCATCAAGGTGCTGCTTGACCGCTCGCCGCTGCTGCACGCGTCCGACATCCAGACGCCGGTGCTGCTCATCCACGGCGAGCAGGACTACCGCTGCCCGATTGAGCAGTCCGAGCAGTTGTTCGTCGCGTTGCGTCGCCTGGGACGTGAAGTGGTATTCCTCCGTTTCCCTGGCGAATCACACGGCCTGGCGACCGGTGGCCGCCCCGACCGCCGCGTCGCCCGGCTGACCGCGATCCTCGACTGGCTGTCCGATCACCCCTAGCTCGTGCAGCGCGCTAGTTACATGCGGCCCACGTTGACGTGGGGGAAAACGAGCGGCCGTGCGCGGCCGTGACGAAATGTCGATTTCGGAGTAGGTTACGGGCAAACGGGGGTACATCCGCTTCTCCGGGGGAGACGCAGTGTCAGATGGCTTCGAGGTCGATCTCACGTCCCTGGTCCGCGCGGCCGAAGGCGTCAGCGGCGTCATCACCGACATGACCTATCACCAGGTCTCGGATATCGACGGTTCGGGCGCCGACTACGGGAACGGCGACCTGGCCAGCGTGATGTCGGACTTCTGCGACCGCTGGAATATCGGCGTCACCAACCTGATCAAGGACGTACAGCAGGTCGCGACCCGGCTGACGGATTCCGCCGACACGTACGCGAAGGCCGAGCACGCCAACGTCAGCATGCTCAACGGCATCCTGGAGCGGCACACGGGCACCGATCCCGCGGCCTCCTCGTGGTGACGCTCGGCCAGACCGGCGACCCGGCCGCGCTCATTCCCGGCGACCCGGCCGCGATCGCCGAGGTGGCCGGGCAGCTGTATAACTACGCCTCGCTGCTGACCGAGGCCGGGAACGGCCTCCAGCGCATTGATACCAGCAGCGGCTGGCAAGGCGCGGCGGCCGACGCGTTCCGGGCCCGCTTCCAGGGTCAGCCGAGCGCGTGGCTAGAGGCCGGCTCCTGCTTCCTGTCCGCGGCGAAGGCACTCGATGACTACGTTCCCGTGCTCTCCTGGGGGCAGCACGAAGCGGCCGAGGCGATCACGCAGTGGCACGCGGGACAGAAGAAGAGCGCGCAGACGATCCTCGACAACGCCAGAAGTAAGGTCGCCAGCGCCGCGGCCACGGCCGTCGGCGTCATCGGCCAGGCGCGCGACAAGGCACCGCGGAAGCCGGGGTTCTGGTCCCATGTCGGCGGCTTCCTCGCGAGCGCGTGGCACGGTGTCGAGGACGCCGGCGAGGACACGGTCGACGGCCTGGCCTCGATGGGCAACGCGATGATCACCCACCCGGGCGCGGACGCGGGCGCGCTCGCCGGGTTCCTGCTGGCCGGGGTGAGCGCCACCGGTGACGCGGGCGGCGCCCTGCTGGACGCGACCGGCGTCGGCGCCATCGTCGGCGTCCCACTCAACGTCGTGTCCACCGCCGGCGTCCTGGCCGGCGGCTCGCTCATGATGGCCTCCGCGGGCGATCTCGCCAGCAACGCGTTCGGCGATGACCGGGTCGAGCCGATCCAGACCGGCGGCGGTGGCAGCGAGCCCCCGGTGCAGGACCAGCGCCTGGTCCCCGGCACCCAGGAGTACGACGACTACATCAACGAGCTGTCCAAGGACCCGGCCCATGGCGGTGACCCGAGGCCCGCATCCGAGCGTGAGGCTACAGTCGCGGTGCAGTCGGAGGCTGACGGCGACATGCCGGGACCGATTACCAGGACGCCGCTCAACGAGGCTGGCGGCGACGAAGGTGACTTTACCGACGGCACGGGGCAGAAGTGGGAGGTGAAGAGCTCCCCCGACCTCCGGCCGAGCTACCGGCCGGGCGCCGGAAGCCCGATCTCCAACCCGCAGTCTGATACGCAATTCACCGACATGATTAACGAGGAGCTCAGGAAAGGGCAGAAGGTCTTGCTCGACCCCGACGGCATGACACCCACTCGGCTGGCGAACTTGCAGGAGCTCGTGGCCAACAATCCAGACTGGCAGGGGGAAGTAGTATGGGGGAGATGACGAGCAGCTATCTCCGGTCGCCAGCGGATGTCAGGGCCTGGCCCGCAGACCCGGCCGCGCGGCAGGCGCTGCAAGAGTACCTCACGGAGCTGCCGGAAAACCACGTCAGTGTGAACCACCTGCTTGACGGGAGCGGCCTGGACTTTACCGGAGCCGACCTGTCCGGTCTCGATTTCACCGAGGCGGAGTTCAGTGAGGCCCAGTTGAGCGGAGTCCGCATGGCGGGCGCCGACCTGTACCGAGCGTGGCTCATGGGCGCAACGCTGCACGGCACCGACCTTTCGGGGGCCAGGTTGCGGAAGGTGGAGGGCCGAGGGTGCGACGCGCGGAACGCGATCCTTCGCGGCGTCGACATGGAGCGCGCCGAGTTCGAGGACGCTGACTTCCGGCGCGCCGACCTATCCGGCGCCCAGTTCGGCCAGGCCCGCCTGTCCGGTGCGGACCTGCGTGATGCCGATCTGCGCGACTGCGTGTTCGCCCGCTCGGTCGGCTCAACCAGCCTGCGGCGGGTACGGCTCGCGGGTTGCCGTGTCGCGGGCGCCTCCGGGCGCGTCAACGGACCGGTCGACATCGGCGGAGACGCCCCGCACCTCATCGACGGCAGCGACCTGCACGACTGGTTTGCCAGCCAGGGGGCACCGCTGGTCGAGGTCGCGCCGCCGACGGCATGACCCCGGTAAGCCGCGTGCACACTGCCAGGCGGACACCCCAGAACCTGGCACTGGCACTGAGATCATGGGTCGTTCGTGCCAACGCCCGGATTTAGCGCGCTAGGCGCACCCTGTTTATCGCGAAATATCGCCATGAACAGCGCATTTGCGGCGCACCGGATATATGTCGACATTTCCGGTCACGCAGCCAGGCCGCTGACCAGTCAACGAGCCCTATGGCACGAGCGACCCATGAAACGGCGTCGCCGGGCCTCCATCCACCGCCCGTGCGCCGGGGTCGCCGCGGGAATGCGTCGGGTCGCCACGGAAAGGGCCATCCGTCCATCTCGCAGCTGACCGAGACCGTGGCGCCCGAACGGGCGCTCCTCGAGGACACCGGGCGGCTCGAGGAACTGGGCGAGAAGCGCCGGGTCCCGAGTGACCGTCAGAACTTGCCGGCCTCGATGCTGGCCAGCGTCACCCGGGATACCTGGTAATAGTCCGCGCCCTGCGACGGCCCGGGATTCGATACCGAGCTGACCGGCAGCCCGGTCGCGGCGCTGATTACGAGCACCTCGTCCCCCATGCCGCCGAACGCCCCCGACCCCGCCGTGATAGTCAGCGTAGGCTGCCCGTCAGTCGTGGAATTCACGACCTTGACCGCGGAAATGGTCGACAGCAGGCGCAGAACGCCGGCCCGGACCTTCAAGTCGCCGCCCGCCCAGTTCAGCGCGTAAGTGGCATTCGTCCAGAGAACGTTGCTGAACTGCTCCTTCGAAACGGACCGCGTGGCGTGGATCATCTGCATCCGGGCGGCGGCCAGGTCGCCGGTCACCGCCTCGCGCGCCGCCGCCGCCACCTGGGAATCATAGGTAGTGGCGAGGTTGGCACGCTGGGCGATCGCCGCCATAAGGGTTTGCTTGCTGTCCCCTGAGTAGAGCTTGCCGCTGTCGGTGTACAGGCCGTAGTAGACCTGCTTCAGCTTGCCGCCGATGATGTTCTTGACAATCTCCAGCGACGCGTTACCTGGCTGCGAGCTGTCGCTCGCCGAGATGCGGGCGGCCAGGGTCATCAGCGGGGAAGTCGTCTGCGGGGAGGCCGCCGCGGGCGCCCTGGGGGCCGACCTGGCCGGCGCCGCGGGCTGCGGCACCGACGTGACGGCAAGTACCGCGGCCGCAGCCCCTAGCGCGGCGGCGCCGGTCACGCCCGTCAGGCGGCGGCGCCGCTGCACCAGGGCGCGGTGCCCGCGCGCGACATCGGCCGCCGCGAGGTCCGGGCCGGCCGGTTCCGGCGTGACGGCATGAGGCAGTGCTTGCAGCATGTCGATTATGTCTGGCATATAAATACTCCTTGGAAAGTTAGGCCGGGTATCAGATGACGCCGCGCCCGTCCTGGGGCCGCGCGTACTGAGGCATCGCCGTACGCAGTCGCTCAAGCCCGCGCGCGCTCTGACTCTTGACGTTTCCCTCGCTGCACCCCATAGCGGCCGCGGTCTCGGCGATGCTGAGCCCTTCGACGTACCGCAGCACAACCGCCGCGCGCATGCCGGCCGGCAGGGTGGCGAGCAGTCCCACCACCGCCGTGGCGTCGCCGTGCTCCAGATCGGCAGTGGCGACGTCGGGCAACTCGGCTGAGACCCGCTCGCGCGTGGTGAATAGGCTCCGGCGATCGTCCAACGCCGCGTTCACCACGCAGCGCCGCGCGTAGGCCCTCGCCGTGTTCGACCGGACCCGCGGCCAAGCCAGGTACAGCCTGGTCAGCGCCGTCTGCACCACGTCCTCGGCCTTGGCCATGTCACCGGAGACCAGCAGCGCCGCCACGCGAACGAGCGCGGCACGCTGCACCATCACGAATTCGGTGAATTCGTGATCTCGATCCGCAGGCCACCTCACAGACACGCACCTTTCGTCGTTGGCACTTCACCGAACACCCACGTGGGCACCCCTCATACGGGATCAGCAGCGTCCGCGTTGCATGGGCGGGAGGGGATGGCCCTTGTCTCGTGCGCGTCGCGGTGCTTCAGCGACGGCCGAAGGCGGTGCGGGGCATCGCCACGCCTCACTCAGCGCCGCCTACTCGTCCCTGGCGGCGGCGAGGATCCTGGCGGCTACTCGCTCGTTGGAGTCCACCGTGAGCGGCAGACTGGCAGAACCGCTGCCGCTCGTCCACGCGCCGCGGTCCAGAATCCGAAGTCCATCGGGCCGGAGGATCCCCCGCCCAAATGTCCACGTGCGAATCTGTGAGTTCGCGTTCCGGTCGAGCGTCGGTAGTTCGCCGGACGACGGCTCCGTCAGTCTCGCAGCCTTCGCCCAGAAGTCGGGTCACCCAAGGATTTTGTATACGATGAGCGTCTATGATGCCACCTGCCGCCCAGGGAACGCTCGGCCGCGCTCATCTTCCGCTGCGTGATGTGGTGGCCACGGAGCTGCGCAGGCAGATCCTCGATGGCACGCTCGGGCAGGGGGAACGGCTGATCGAGGACCGGCTCGCCGAGCAGCTCGGCGTGTCACGCAACCCCGTCCGGGAAGCGATCAGAATGCTCGAGGCCGAGGGATTCCTCGAGGTGACGGCTCGCCGCGGCTGCTTCGTGGCGACCCTGTCCGCCGACCAGGCGGACGACCTGTTCGAGGTCAGGCTGGCGATGGAGCCGCTCGGCGCCCGGCTGGCCGCTCGCGACGCCGGAAGCTCCCGGAACGCGGCCGGCGCGCACCTCGCGCGGATGAAGGAGATCCTCGCGGAGGTAGAGACCGACTCCCGCGGGAAAGCTCTCGACACGCTGTCGGAGCTGCACACCGAACTGCACTCGCTCATCTTCGAGATGACCGGCAACAGCTATCTCATCGCGATCGCGATCCCGATGGTCAAGCGCGGCCAGTGGCTGCTGCGCCAGAGCGCGCCGCTGCGCACCCCTGCCGCCTGGTCGCAGCATCACGAGCTGATAGCCGCGATCGAGGCCGGCGATCCCGACCTGGCCGAGGCCATCGCCCGCCACCACGTGCTGAGCGTGCGCTCCGAGATGCGGGCGGCCCTCGCGGCCAGTTCTCGCCAGTAGAGGCTACGACCCCGGCCTTTCTGTATACGAGAGCTCGCTTTCATCGGCTTAAGGTCAACCTCGCGGGCGGCGCCGAGTATGGCCGAGATAACTCACTCGCTAACATCCCCGCTGCTCACCTGGGCATTCTTCCATGGCTGTCGATGTCAGGAAACATCGCCTTTGCTAGCTCGTAACACGCGTGTAGTTCGTAACACGTATACAACATACGAACTTGCAATGTGGTGGCGGTGCGGTAGCCCGCCCGCCCCAGGCCTGTGAAGGAGCGCTTCCGATGACCGACCGGACCCGCCAGCTCGTTTCCAGACGTCAGTTGTTCGGCATTGGCGCCGGGGTCGCCGCCGGCGTCGGCCTTACGGCCTGCGGCACCGGCGGCGACACGCCCGCCGCGGGCGGTGGTTCCGCCAAGCCTGGCGGCACCCTGACCGTCGGCATCGCCTCGCCGCCGGACACGCTCGACCCGGGAGCGACCGGGCTGGCACTGACCCTCCTGATGAGCATGGCGATGTTCGACCCGCTCGTCTGGTGGCTGCCGGGCGGGTCGGGCGGCAGCGAGTTCGTCCCGGGCCTGGCGGAGAGCTACACGGTGTCGCCGGACGCCTCGGTGTACACCTTCAAGCTCCGCCGGGGCGTGACCTTCCACGACGGCACGAAGTTCGACGCGTCGGCGGTCAAGGCCACCTACGACCACATCGTCGACCCGGCGACCGAATCCAAGAGCGGCCTCGGCGCACTCGGGCCTTACAAGGAGACGAAGATCATCGACCCGTACACGGTCCAGATCGTCTTCACCGAGCCGAACGCGTCGTTCATGCACCAGCAGGCGGCCGGAAACTTCGGCATCGCGTCGCCGACGGCGCTGGCCAAGTACGGCCCGACGGGGTTCGGCAGCCACCCAGTCGGCACCGGCCCGTTCAAGTTCGTGAGCTACGCGCCCGGCAGCCAGCTCAACCTCGTGAAAAATCCCGCCTATACGTGGGGACCGGCCGCGCTCAGCGCGAAGCCGCCGCTGCTCGACCAGCTCGTTTTCCGTATCGTGACCGACGACAGCGCCCGGTACAGCGCGCTCCAGTCCGGCCAGCTGCAGATCGCCATGAACCTGCCCCCGAACGACATCGCCGCCGCGCAGCAGGGCGGACAGTTGAAGCAGCTCACCGTGCAGTCCATCGGCACCCCGATCGGCATGCCGATCAACGTCACCAAGCCGCCGACCGACGATCCGCGGGTCCGGCAGGCGATCATGTACGCGATCAACCAGGAAGTGCTGGTCAAGCAGGTCCTGTTCGGCGTCGACACGCCTGCGCACACAGTGCTCACGCCCATCACTCCCGGCTACAGCGCGGCCTCGGCCAGTCTTTACGGCTACAACCCGGCCAAGGCAAACGCCCTGCTCGAGCAGGCGGGATGGGCAATGGGCGCCGGCGGGGTCCGCACGAAAGACGGCAAGCAGCTGGCGCTCGACATCATCCTGTACAGCGACGCGGGCATGGAAACGCCGACTCAGTTCGTGGTGTCCGAGCTGAACAAGGTCGGGTTCACGGCGACCACCACCGTGCAGCCGTTCGCCACCGCGCAGGCGTCCTACAACGCAGGGGCGCAGAACCTGGCATCGTTCGGCTACTACGGCACCGACCCCTACCTGCTCAACATCTGGGCGAACTCAGACGCGATCACGTCCGGGTTCAACTGGTCGCATTACGACAACCCGTCGCTGGACGCGATGATCGCCAAGGCCAATCGCACCGCCGACGCGACCCCCCGCGACGCTCTGTACGAGCAGGTCTGCACCACGCTGATGCGGGACGCCGTCTACCTCCCGCTGTGGAACGTCAACGACCCGTTCACTATGACGCCGGACGTCAGCGGCCTGCGCACCACGCTGAACGGCTACATCACCTTCCACGCGGCTGGACTGTCCTGAGATGCCGGCGTTCATCGCCCGGCGGCTGGTCGCCGCGGTCCCGGTCATGCTCGGGATCACCTTCGTCGCGTTCATCCTCATTCACCTGGTCCCGGGCAGCCCGGCGAAGGTCATCCTGTACGGCTCGCAGGCGACACCGCAGCAGATCGCGAACCTGACCAGCCAGCTGGGGCTGAACCAGCCGCTGTGGGAACAGTACGGCCGGTTCCTCGGCAACCTGCTCCGCGGCAACCTGGGCACCTCGTACCTGACCCAGACCTCGGTGGCGCATGAACTGCTGTCCCGCACCCCGAGCACGCTCGTCCTCACCGGCTCGGCGATGCTCGTCGCCATCGTGATCGGAGTGCCGCTCGGGGTGCTCGCGGGCTCCCGGCCAGGTTCGTTCCTCGACCGGGCGGCGCGCGGGGTCTCGTTCCTCGGCGTGGCCATCCCCTACTTCTTCCTCGCGCTCGTGCTCGTGCTGGTGTTCAGCGTGCGGCTGCGCTGGTTTCCGTCGATCGACAACGGCACGTTCGGCGCCCTGGTGCTCCCGGCGGTCTCCCTCGGCTGGGGGTACGCGGCGATCCTTACCCGGCTGGTGCGGGGACGGATCATCGAGGAGTACCGCAGCGAGTACGTCCGGTCGGCCAAGGCCAGGGGGTGCGGCGAGTGGCGCGTCCTGCTCCGGCACACGCTGCGGAACTCCTCCATCCCCGCCATCACGACCATCGGCCTCCAGTTCGGCAACATCCTCACCGGCGCGGCGGTCACCGAGGTGATCTTCGGCCGCGCGGGTCTCGGCAGCTACCTCGCCACCTCCATCACCAGCAAGAACATCCCTGTCGTGCAGGGCGCGATCGTCCTTATCGGGCTCGCGTACATCCTGATCAACCTGGCCGTCGACCTCATCGTCGGCATCGTGGACCCACGGGCGCGGATCGCCTGACCAGCGTGTAACCGGACCAGCGCCCCCCACTAGCACGCCTGACCAAGGAGACCCGTGTCATGGCAATAGCAACGGCAGCCCCTCCCCTCCCGACCGTACAGCCGACGAGGCCCCGGTCCTTGGCCACCTGGACGATGCTGGCGGTGACCGCCGCCGCCGTCATCATCCTGCTGGCCGCGCCCGGACTGTTCGCGCACGTCAGCCCGACCGCGACCAGCGACGACGTCCTCGCACCCCCCGGTAGCGCGCACTGGTTCGGCACCGACCAGCTCGGCCGGGACATGTTCAGCCGGACCATCTACGGTGCGCGCCCCGTGCTCGACGCCAGCCTGCTCGGGGTCATCGTCGCCACCGCGGCCGGCGTCGCGCTCGGCCTGGCCGCGGGCATCGCGCCGCGCTGGCTCAACGCGGTGCTCATGCGGGTCATCGACGTGCTGCTCGCCATCCCCGTGCTGATGATCGCCCTGATCCTGATCGTCACGGCCGGATCGGGCGTGGCGAGCATCGTCATCGCGATCGGGGTGGCGTTCACGCCCGGCTTCGCCCGGGTCGTCGAGGCGTCGGTGCGCAAGCTCAGATCGGTGGAGTACGTGCAGGCGGCCCGGGTCTTCGGCGCCGACGCGGGCCGCATCTCGGTCCGTCACCTGCTGCCCAACCTGATGACCGAGGTGATCGTCCTCGGCACCAGCGCGGTCGGCTGGGCCGTGCTGACGGCGACGACGCTCAGCTTCCTCGGGCTCGGCGTTCAGTTGCCGCAGCCCGACTGGGGCAGTGACCTGGCGGCGGGCGCCACATACCTGTCGACATCCTGGTGGCTGCCGACGTTTCCCGGCCTGGCCATCACGGTGACGATCCTGGCCGCCAACTTCGCCGGTGACTTGCTGGTGACCGCGCTGGACCCGCGCGGCGAGAGCGCGGGGAGCGGCCGGTGAGCCTGCTCGAGATCAACGGCCTGCACACCGAGATCACCACCAGGGCCGGAGTGGTGCACGCCGTCGATGACGTCAGCCTCGACGTAGCTGCCGGGGAGACAGTTGGCCTGGTCGGCGAGTCAGGCTCGGGGAAGACCATGACCGGCATGTCGGTCATGCGACTGCTGCCGCCGGGCGCGTCCATCACCGGCGGTTCCGTCCGGTTCGACGGCACGGAACTCACCGGGCTCAGCGAGGCCGCCATGCGCCGACTGCGCGGCAACGACATCGCCCTGATCTCGCAAGACCCGATGACCTCGCTCAATCCCACGCGCACCATCGGCAGCCAGCTCCGCGAGGCCTACCAGATCCACACCGGGGTCTCCCGCCGGACCGCGACCCAGCGGGCCCTGGAAGTGCTGGGCCTCGTCGGGATGCCGCGGCCCGCCGAGCGACTTGACGACTACCCGCATCAGCTGTCCGGCGGCATGCGGCAGCGCGCGATGATCGCGATCGGCCTGGTCTGCGGTCCCAAGCTGCTCATCGCCGATGAGCCGACCACGGCGCTCGACGTGTCGATCCAGGCGCAGATCCTCGCGCTCATCGACGACCTGCGCCAACGGCTGTCCATGGGCGTGCTCCTTATCACGCACGACATGGGCGTGATCGCCGGGCACACCGACCGGGTGGCGGTCATGTACGGGGGCCGGGTGGCCGAGCAGGCCGAGACCACCGTCCTGTTCCGCGAGCCGCGGCACCGCTACACGCGTGCGCTGCTGGGCGCGATGCCAACCCTGGAACAGGACAGGAGCGCCAGCCTGGCCAGCATCCCCGGCACGCCGCCCACGCTGGCTGGCCTGCCCCCGATGTGCCGGTTCGCGCCGCGCTGCGCCTTCGCGGAGGATGACTGCCGGACCCGGGACCCCGCGCTCACCCAGGCCGCGCCCGGTCACGTGTTCGCCTGCCTGCACCCTGCCCGGCCCAATGCCGCACAGGTCCTTGTGACAAAGACTCCGCCGCCGGCAACATCGCCCGGTCCGGGACACGCTGATGCGGGCGAGATGAGCGATGAGACGGGCGTCGCCGCCGGAACGCTCATCGAGCTGACCGGGATCGACAAGCGCTTCCACCTCCCAGCGGCCGTGCCCTTCAGGCCTGGCCGGGTCGTGCAGGCGGTTGCCGGGGTCTCGCTCACCGTCCGCGCCGGCGAGACCTTCGGCATCGTCGGTGAATCCGGCTGCGGCAAGACCACCCTCGGCCGGATCATCGTCGGGCTCGAGCGGCCCACCAGCGGCTCGGTCGTCTTCGCGGGACGCGATCTCGGGACGTTGCGCGGTGCCGAATTCCGGCGCCGCCGCCGGGACCTGCAGATGATGTTCCAGGACTCCGCGGCCGCTCTTGATCCGCGCATGCCGGTCTCGGCGCTGATCGGCGAGCCGCTCGCGGTGCAGCACGTCGGCACCAGGCGGGAGCGCCTCGGAACCGTGGCGGAGCTCCTTGACGCCGTCGGCCTGCCGCGCGAGGCCGGGCGCCGGTACGCGCACGAGTTCTCCGGCGGGCAGCGGCAGCGGATCGCCATGGCCCGCGCGCTGGCGCTCAACCCGCGGGTCATCGTCGCGGATGAGCCCGTCTCCGCGCTCGACGTCTCGGTCCAGGCTCAGATCCTCAACCTGATGCGGTCGTTGCAGCGGCAATACGGGCTGACGTACGTCGTGATATCGCACGATCTGTCGCTCTTGAAGTACCTGGCCGACCGGGTCGGGGTGATGTACCTGGGCACGCTCGTCGAACTCGGCGACAGCGAAGAGGTCTACCTGTCACCGCGGCATCCGTACACGGCCGGCCTCATCCAGTCCATTCCCGTCCCGGACCCGGCCCGGATGAGGTCGAAGACCGCCGCCGGTCTCGGCGGCGAGCTGCCGTCGGCGCTGCGGCCGCCGAGCGGCTGCCGGTTCCGCACCCGCTGCCCGCTGGCGACCGAGCGCTGCGCGCGGGAGACTCCAGTACTGCGGGCGTCGGACGGCCTGCACGCCGTCGCCTGCCACCACCCGCTGGCCGGCGCGGCAGCGACCATGCCAACGACCGCGATAAGGCAAACGAGGCGAAAGGCCACCACATGACCCACCATCGGCTCGCCCCCTCCCCCGAGACAACGCACGATGTCTTCGCACGGGACCACGCTCCGGTGCTGTCGATCGATCCGGGTGACACGGCGGAGGTGCGCTCACTCGACGCCTCCGGTTACCTGACCAGGCAGACCTTCCCAGGGGAACAGCGGGAGAAGATGTTCGCCAAGTCCCGCGGCCACTGCCTGACCGGCCCGATCGAGGTGCGCGGCGCGCAGCCGGGCGACCTGCTCGCCCTGCGCCTGCGGTCGCTGCGCCCCGGTGACTGGGGCTGGACGGTCGCCGGCGCGCTTGACACCCCGGTGACCCGCCGACTCGGGCTCGCCGGCGGCCCGCCCTCCTGGCTGCTCTGGGAGCTGGACCCGGACTCGGGCAAGGGGCGGAACGACCGCGGGATCTCCCGGCCCCTCGCACCGTTCCTCGGCGTCATGGGCACGGCGCCCGGGGCGCCCGGCGAGCATTCGACCATCCCGCCGCGCGCGGAGTGCGGCGGGAACATCGACTGCAAGGAACTCGTCGCCGGGGCCACGCTGTTCCTGCCGGTGGCGGTGCCCGGAGCGCTGCTTTACCTGGGCGACGGCCACGCCGCGCAGGGTGACGGCGAGGTTGGCGGCACGGCGATCGAGTGCCCGATGACCACGGAGGTGACCATTGACCTGATCACGGGCGACCCCGCGGCCCGGCCGCTCGCTGGGGTGCACGCGCAGACGCCCGCCGGACGGATCACCTTCGGGTTCGACGCCGACCTCAACGCGGCCATGGGCGACGCGCTCGACGCGATGGTCACCTGGATGCGGCAGCTGTACGACCTGGACAAGGCGACCGCGCTCGCGCTCGCGAGCACTTGCGTGGACCTGCGCGTGACCCAGGTCGCTAACCAGACCTGGGGCGTGCACGCGGTCCTGCCCGACGGGCTACTCTCATGACCGATATGACTACTTTCATGAACGGCAAGACCGCGGACTGGCCGGTGCGCGAAGGCGTGCTCGAGCTCGGTGACCTGCCCGCCGAGCGAGGCGGGGTGATTCGCGGCGCGCGGCTCGCCTGGCAGGCCCACGGCACGCTCAACGCGGCCGGCGACAACGCCATCGTCTACCCGTGCAGCTACACCGCCACCCACGAGGACCTGTCGTGGCTGATCGGCCCGGACGGGGTGCTCGATCCGTCCCGGTGGTTCATCGTCATCCCGGACATGTTCTCCAACGGACTGTCCTCGGGTGCCGCCGACACCGGCGACTACCCGGCCCTGGTCACGATGGCGGACAACGTGCGGGCCCAGCACGCGCTGCTGACCGGCCACCTGGGTGTCACCAGGATCGCGGCGGCCTACGGGTTCTCGATGGGGGCGGGGCAGGCCTATCACTGGGCGGCGCTGTACCCCGATCTCGTCGAGCGCGCGATCGTCGTCTGCGGCAGCGCGCGGACGTCGGTACACAACCGGGTCTTCCTGTCCGGGCTGCTGCGCATCCTGGAGGCCGCGCCCGAGTACCAGGGAAACGGCCGGTTCAGCGCGGAGCCGGCCGCCGCGCTGCGTGCGTTCGGGCACGTTTACGCGGGCTGGGGCCTGAGTCAGGACTTCTACCGCGAGCACCTCTACGAGACGGCGCTCGGGGCACCAGACCTGGCGACCTTCCTGCGCACCGACTGGGCGGAGCAGTTCGCCGCGTACCGGGCCGCGAACCTGTACGCGCAGGCGCTCACCTGGCAGGAGGCGGACATCAGCGCGAACGAGCGGTACGGCGGCGACCTGACGCGGGCGCTCGAGGCGATCACCGCCCGGGTGCTCCTGGTGCCCAGCGCGACCGACCTCTACTTCCGGGTAGCCGACAACGAGGCGGAGCTGAGCCACCTGCGGTCGGCCGAGCTCGCGGTGATCCCGAGCATCTGGGGGCACCGCGCGGGCAGTCCGCAGGGCATTCCCGCCGACCTCGACTTCCTGACCAGCCGGGTCCGCGCCTGGCTGGACGCCTGAGCTGGGCTGCGCCTGATGTCGTCGTCGGCCGGTCTCTCGCCCGTCCGCGGGCGGCTAACCGCGCGTAGTTGGTAGCGCCTGCCCAGTCGAGCAGCACCGCGGTCTCGTCACCGATCACCCACGCGTCGTGGCCAGGCGGCACACTGCCGACCTGGCCCGGCTCGGCGTCGAACGTCGTGCCGTCGGCAAGCTGGATCCGCAGCCGGCCAGAGATCTGGTACCCGCTGTGTGCCGCCTGGCACAACTCGGTGCCGGCGATCGGCCGCACGTGTTCCGACCATCGCCAGCCGGGCTCGAGCACCATCCGCCCGATGTCCCCCGCTGACGTGTGCACAAGCTCCAGCCGCCCCTTCTCGAAGGTGCGCACCTCGTCCGGCCGCGCGAAGTCCCGGTACCCGGATTCCGGCATGCTCGAGTCCCATGCCTGTACTTCTTCCTGCCTGACGATGCGGCCCGCGTCAACGTCGAGGACGGTCGAAGCGAGTACCCGCAAGCCGTCCGGATACTCGCAGCGCTCCACGAAGGAGACAGTGTCGTCTCCGGACACGATGTGGTCTACATGATGGGTGATATCCCTGCCGAACACGTCCGACAGGAACGCCCGGATCTGATCCCGGCCGTGCAGGATCTGCGGATGGCTGGGCGTGTGTCGCTGATCGACGATGGAAATCTCGGCATCGTCGGCATACAGGCTCAGCACGGCGTTGAGGTTGCGGCTTTCCATCCCCTGGCGCAGCGCGTCCAGGTCCAACGTTCCGCCGCTGGCTACCGAGGACATATCTGGCCCCCCTCATGGTAATCGGCGTCTTTGCCATCCCATCACCGGCCATTACCACCTTCAAACCTGTCAATGGATGCATTTCGGCAGGTCATCGTGGCTCGCGTGTCATGTTGCCCTCGCGGCTGGTTCAGCGCCGGCTCCTGGCGGCCGGGCCGGCCGCGCCCGCATCGCGATGGCACCGGCCTGCGTTACTACGAAAGGTAGTAACATAGCCCTGTGGACGGTGCTGTACCCACGACGATCATTGCCGCCGGTCTCGTGCTCGCGGGATACGCGCTGCTGATGACCGCTTTCAACCGGCGGATGGGCCTCAGCCTGCTCGTTGGCCTTGGCATCCTCGAGGTCCTGCTTCTTATCCTGGTCGGTCTTATCGTGGCCAGGCTCATCGGTGGCGGGCGCCCGAGTAGCCTGCCTATGCTCATCGGGTACCTCATCGCCATGCCGTTCGTTCCGCTGGCCGCCGGGTTCTGGGGGGCGCTGGAGCGCTCACGGTGGGGCCCGGCCGTCATCGCGGTGGCCGGGCTGGTCGCGGCCGTGCTGATGGTCCGGCTGCACGAGATCTGGACGGCAATACATGTCTGAACCGGCAATACCGCCCGAGCCCGCGGACCCGCGGCCGGAGTCGACCAGGTCAGGCCCGGGCCGGCTGCTGGTGGCGATCTACGGGCTGTTCGCGCTCTCGGCCACTGCCCGGGCCCTGGTGCAGATCGCGACCAAGTTCAGCCACGCCCCGCTCGCCTACGTGCTGTCGGCCTTCGCCGGCGTCGTCTACATCACCGCCACGGTCACTCTCACCAACGGCAGCCGGACAGCCCGCCGGATCGCGCTGCTGTCCTGCTCGGTGGAGCTCATCGGCGTGGTGTCGGTCGGTACCTGGACCGTCCTGGACCGGGCCGCCTTCCCCGATGCCACGGTGTGGTCCGACTATGGCATCGGTTACGGCTTCGTCCCGCTCATCCTTCCCGTTTTCGGCCTGCTCTGGCTGCGCTACTGGGCGAGGCGAACCAAGGCCGAGCAGACGGCGGTGCCTCGCGGCGGCGATGCCTCCGTGGTAGCGGTCGGCAGCGGAGACCAAGTCGCGGAGCGGCAGGTCGCGGAGCGGCGAGACTAGGCCTGCTTAGAGCTTGGTCATCTGGGCGAACGGCGTGGTGATCCGCACCTTTCGGGGCGAGAAGTCGACGACGACCGCGGCATCGCCATCGACGAGGATGACCCGTCCCATGCCGTACTTGTCATGGGTGACGAGATCGTCCAGTTCGTACTGCTCCACCGGCGGATCCTCCGGCGGAGGCTTGAAGGGACTCGTGGGCAGGTAACGCCTCTTCCAGGCGCTGGAACTGTTCATTGTGACTAGTGTGCGCCTTTCGGAGGGCCCGTGCCACCAATGTGCCGGAGCGCGCGGATGGCAAATCTCCAGCGTAACGGTATGCGCACCGGCATTGCCGCGGCTAGCGAGGAACCGGCTGGCCCCGCCAGGCGAGAACCTCCTTCAGCGGGGCCAGGTCGTACCCCTGCTCCGTCGGATGGACCTCAGTCGTGAACAGGGTAACGCCCTCACGCACGTAGGCGTCAGCGGTGCCGCTGTCACCTGGCCAGGAGACGGCGCGCTCGATGAGCACCTCGTCCCGGCCCGCCTCGGCGGCGTGCTCGCGGACGATGTCGTTCTTCCGGCGGAACTCCTCCACGCCCAGGGAGCTGTGCCAGATGGAGGCGTAACGGCCCACTAGCGGAAGGGTCCGCTTCTCGCCGGAGCCGCCGATGAGGATTGGGATGTCCCGTACAGGCGCCGGCTTCAGCAGCCTGAGCCGGGTGCTGATGCGCTCGAGCCCCTCGGCGAACAGGTCCATCCGTGACCGGATCGTGCCGTAGTCGTACCCGTAGACCGTGTAGTCCTTCTCATACCAGCCGGCGCCGACGCCGAGGATGAGCCGGCCGCCGGAGATATGGTCGACCGTCCGCGCCATGTCGGCGAGCAAGTCGGGGTTCCGGTAGCCTATCCCGCTGACCAGGGTGCCGATTTCGACTTTGCTCGTGATCTCCGCCCAGGAGGCCAGCGCCGTCCACGCCTCGAAGTTGCTCACGTCGGCCTGTTCGGGCAGGAGCCGGGGACCGTCACTGGTCCGGTGGACGAACGGCTTGTGAAAGTGGTCGTAGCCGAACACGATGTCGGCGCCCAGTTCCTCGGCACGCCGCACCGCGCCGCGCCAGGACGCGTAACTGGGCGTCCCGCCCGGCCATAGCTGCACGCCAATCCGGATGAGACCAGACATCTGACTCGTTGCTCCGTTCGTGAAGGACAGGAAGGACAGAATCCCGCGTCGCTGGCAGACATCGCGTTAGCGTCGCCCCGGCCCCGCGGTCTCACTCCAGGGGCTGCACGGGTAATGGCCTACTTAACCGCGACGATGTCGACAGTGCTGATCTCTGGTTCGCCGGCGAGCAGATCGGGAGCCACCTGGCCGAGTGCTCGCGGGATCTCCCCGTTCAGGTGGGCTTGCCGGGCATCGTCGGTTTCAAAGGTGTCGAAGATGCCGTAGCGGGTGTCACTGATCTTGAACGCGTACCAGGTCACGGTGCCTTGCTCGGCCACCGCGAGCTCGCGGCCGGCTTCCAGGAACGCGGCCAGTTCGCCGCCCTTGCCCGGCGCGGCCTCAAGCTGCGCGAGAATTCCCAGTCGAATCGTCATCGGCTGTTGTCCTTTCGATGTGTGCTGGCGGGTCGATGTGCGCTGGCGGGTCGATGTGCGCTGGCGGGTCGATGTGTGCTGGCGGGCTTGACTGCTCAGCGGCCGAGCTGGTCAAGCGCGCTGAGCACCTCCGCCGGCTCGGTGCGGGTGGTGTAGTCGGGGTGGACGTCGATCCACCGCAGCACGTGATCCGCGTCCAGAATCGCTACGGTCGGCATCGGCACGCCGGTGGTGCCGTCGGCATTGACGGCGGTCAGGTCGAGGCCGAGTTCCAGCTGCGCCGCGCGCGCCTCATCCGACGGCCGGGTCAGAATGCCCAGCTCGCGGGCGATGCCGTTGCCTGGGTCGGAAAGCACGGTGAAGGCCAGTTCATGCTTCTGCTGCATGGACAGCGACCCGTCGGGGGCCTGCGGGCTGATGGCGATCATCCGGACGCCGCGTTCAGTCAGCGCGGGCAGCAGGTGCTGCTGGTAGGCCGCCAGGGCCACGTTGCAGTACGGGCACCACACCCCGCGGTAGAACACCAGCACCGTCAGCCCGTCGGCCGCCGCCGCGTGCAGGCTGGTCGGCGCTCTGTGCACGTCGAGCAGGTTCCCGTCGCCGAGCCGGGTGCCCGGCGCGGCGACCCCGGCGGGCACGCCCGCCGCCGCGAGCTCGGCCTGTTCGCGCCCGAACGCCCCCATTACCTCGTTCGGCGGCTCCTTGGCCATCGCCGCGTGCATCTCTTCGACGCGGTCGGCGATCGTGGACTCAGCGGTCATCTCAGGTCTCCGTGTGGTTGTCGTGGCATAGCGGGCGGCTGCCGTGACTTAGCGCCGTCAGCCTGTCAGCGTCCGCGCACGCCCGGTTCTTACCTGGCCCGGCAGAGAATCTTCGAAATCCGCTGTCCGGACGGGGGGCATCCTGGTGCTCATGGGGCTCCTGGACATCGTCCTGTTCGGCGTCACCGCGGGCGTAATCGCGTGCGTCGCGGCGATGGAGACCGTGATCATGCCCAAGATCGGCCGCGCCACCCGGGAGACGCAGGAGGCCGTGGGCCTGATGAGCGCCGCGCTCGAGCGAGTGCTCGGCGCGTTCCGTACGGTGAAGGCGTCAGGGGCGGAGGAACGGGAAGGCCGCGGCTGCACGAGGCCGCGCTGCGCGAGACCATCGCCGACGTGGCCCGGCTGGCGGCCGACACCTTCACGCCGTCGCGGCCTGGTGAATAGCGTCGGCCACGTCCCCCGGGGCCGACAGGAGCGCCATGTGCGCGGCGCTGACGTGCCGGACGTGGTCTGCCTGGGCGGCCATGCGCTCCTGATTGTCCGGGCGGATCGACCGGTCCTGGTCGCAGATCACGTACGTGACCGGGTGCGCGCGTTCGGGGGCCGTGCTCGGCGTCGTGAAGCTGGCCGCCGACTGCAGCACGCGGCGGGCGTAGAAGTCCGCGAACCGCCGGCCATCGAGGTCGGCGGCCATCATGTAGTGCGCCGTCTCGATGTCGTCGATGATGTGCAGGACACCATCCTCGCGGTAGATCACCCACTCCCGCTCGTGCTCGGACCGGATCTCCATGAGCGACTCGCCCTTCCCTGGCCAGAACGCCGTGACGTAGACGCTGTGCCGGACACGGGGGTGGTCGGCTAGCTCGGTGACGGCCATGCCGCCGTAGGAATGGCCGACCAGGACCACGTCCCCGGGCGCCTCGGCGATCACGTCGCGCAGGTATTCCGCGTCCGCGGCCAGGTCACCGAGGGCGGCGGGATCGTGACCGCCGCTCGGCAGCTGCTCGATCGCGGTGACCCGGTGGCCGTGGTCGGCCAGCCGCGCGGAGACTTCCTGCCACGTCCAGCCGGTGCACCAGCCGCCGTGTACGAGAACGATGTCGGACATGATTTCTCTCTTTCGTAAAGCGGCCGTTTCGTTGCCTGGCCGGGGATATCCGGCTGCGGATGACGGGAGATCGCGAGGGTGGACGGAGGTAAGGATGCGGAAAAAGGTAAGCGACTGAGATAAGTAAGGAAACGAGAGAGGTGAAGATACAGAAAAGGTAAGTGAGTGAAAAAGATAAGGGAGTGAGAAGAGTAAGGGTAGGCGAGAGGTAAGGACGTGAGGTGAGGTCGCCGCATCCCCCGCACGGCGGCCTAACTCATCAGTTCCGCTGCCCGGGTGCGTCGCCGCCCGCGGTGACGAGCGCGCGCGGGCCGCCGAGCGCGGCCGAGATGGCGACGGACGCCGCGACGGTGGCGGCGCCCAGTTCCGGTGAGCGGTCCGGCCCGAAGCGGCTCTCCGGCAGGCAGAGCCCGACGGAGGCGATCACCTGTCCCCGGTAGTCCCTGACCGGCGCGGCCACTCCCCCGACGCCGGGCCGGTAGCTGCCGTGGTTCACCGCGTATCCGTCCTGGCGGACACGGGCCAGCAGCGCCCGCAGGTCCGCGGGGTCGGTGACCGACAGCTCGGTGTACGCGGGCAGCGGCCCGGATATCACCTGGTCGATCTCCGCCTGATCCTGGAAGGCCAGCAGGGCCCGGCCAGTGGCCACGCACGTTGCCGGGCACCGGCGCCCGAGCCGGGAGACGGCCACGACCGGGTGCCGCGACTCGAGCTTCTCGACGTACACGACCTCGCCCTCGTCGTAGACGGCGAGGTGGACGGTCTCCAGCGTCGTCTCATTCAGCTCGGCCAGGTGCGGGGCGGCGATCTTGCGCAGGTCCAGGTTGGCCGCCCACTGGCTGCCCAGCTCGAAGCAGCGCAGGCCGGCCGCGTAGCGGCCCGTCGGCTGGTCCTGGGTCACGTAGCCGCGCTCCTGCAGCGTGGCGAGCAGCCGGTGCATGGTCGCCTTCGGGCCGCCGACACGATCGGCGAGCTCGGTCAGGCCGCGGGGCGACGGCTGCGCGACGAGAAACTCCAGGATGTCGAGCGCGCGCTCGAGCTGCGCACTGCCTTCGACAGTTTTGGACCGTAGTTCCATATTCAAATCTAATACGGACCATCGTTCCAAAGTCAAGGGCCAGCGGCCCGTCAGCAATCACGTCGCAGGATCTCGATCAGGCACGGGATCTCGATCAGGCGGGGGCGAGCTCGTCCGCGGCGGGCACGAACGCGTCGGCGTGGAACCGCTCGTCTGGCAGCCCGCCCGCCCGGGACAGCAGGGCGAGCGCCGAGGAGGTCATGGCCGCCCCGCCACACGCGTAGACCTCGTGCCCGCGCAGGTCCGGGTGATCGGCCAGCAGCGCGTCCTGCACGTAACCAGCGCGGCCCGTCCAGTCCGCATCCGGCCGTGACAGCACGGGCGTGAACGTGAACCAGTCATGCCGCCGGGCCCAGTGCCCGGCCCGGTCCGCCAGGTACAGGTCCCGTTCGGTGCGCGCACCCCAGTACAGGTGCACCGGCCTGGTCCGCCGCCGGTAGGCGTGATCGAGCACGATCGACTTCATCGGGGCGAAGCCGGTGCCGGTCGCGAGCAGGATCAGCGGCCGCGCGCCGCCCTCGCCGTCGCTGTCACTCCCGCCCGCGCCGTCCGGCGCGAAGACCTCGCCGAAGGGCGTCTCGACCTCCAGGGTGTCGCCCGGCCGCAGCCCGGTGGCGATCCGCGCGGAGAACCGGCCGTCGGGCTCGGTGCGCACGTGCAGTTCGGCGGCGTCGTTGTGCTCCGGGGAATTCGCCAGCGAGTAAGGCCGGGTGCCGCCGTCGGGCAGGAACACGTTCAGGTACTGCCCGGCGCGGAACGGCGCGCGGCGCCCGATCGGGAACCGCAGTTCCAGCAGTGTCACCCGCGGGGCGGGGCGCCGGACCCTGCGGACGACCGCGGTGAGCGTCTTGCGCAGCGGCGGCCCGCTGCTCGCAATCCGGCGGGGCCGGATCGTCACCGGCCCGCGCGGCCGCGCCTGGCACAGCAGCACGCGGTCGGCCGGACCGGTCACGGTCACGCCGCGGACGTCGACCTCGCCGTCCAGGACGGCCCCGACACAGGAGTCGCACACGCCCTTGCGGCAGGAGTACGGCAGCGCCCAGCCCGCCTCCTCGGCCGCGTCGAGCACGCTGCTGCCCGGTGCGCAGTCGAACGCGACATCGCTGTCGGCCACGCTCACCCGGCCCACGCTCACCCGGCCGGTCACGAGACAGTCCCTTCCGCGGGCGCGCGGAACAGGTCCAGCGCCCGGATCAGCGCGGCCGGATCCGCCTTGCCGGTCCCGGCGATGTCGAAGGCCGTGCCGTGCCCGACGCTGCCGAACGGCACCCCGGCCCCGATCGCCAGCGCGCACGCCGTCCGGCCGGCGAGGAGCTTGACCGGGACGTGTCCCTGGTCGTGGTACATCGCCAGGTAGCCGTCGTAGCCTTCGGTGCTGATGAGCACGTCGGCGCCCGCCGGCCCGTCGACCCGGATTCCCTGGCCGCGCAGGGCGACCACGGCAGGTTCGGTGATCCGCTCGTCTTCCGGCCCGAACAGCCCGCCTTCGGAGGCATGCGGGTTGATGCCGAAGACCCCGATGCGGGGCTCGGCCACGCCGAGCGCGCGCAGCGCCGTGTGCAGTGCCGTCCCGGCGGCGGTGACCAGTCCGGGCGTGAGCCTGGACAGCGCACTGGCCATGGACTCGTGGAGCGTGACGTGCGCGATCCGCAGGCCGCCGCCGACGAGCAGCAGGAACACCCGGTCGGCGGGCACCCCGGTCAGCTCCGCGACCAGCGGCGGGTAGCCGCGGAACGCGATGCCCGCCGCGTGCACGGCCGTCTCCGAGTGCGGCCCGGCGACGACGGCGCGGAACCCGCCCGTCCGGGCGAGAGCCACCGCGTCGGTCAGGTAGGCGATCGTCGCCGTCCCCGCCGCCGCGCTGACCTCGCCGGGCTCGTACGCGCCGGGGGTCAGGTGACCGCCGTCGACGATGTCGATGACGCCCCGGGCGGCGGCCGCGCCGGGCCCGTAGTCCCGTACCCGCAGGCCCGCTGCTGCCGCGAGGGGCTCCACGACGAACCGGCTGCCCGCGATCACCGGAGTGTCGCCGGGCGCGGCGGCACAGGCCCTGACGGCGATCTCCGGGCCGATGCCGTTCGGGTCGCCGGTGCTCAGCACGATCCTGCCCGCCGCGCGCGCCCCGCCGCCGGCCCGGCTGTCAGGGCCGCTCACAGCGGCAGCGCCAGGAGCGTGTCGATGCGGGAGCTGTCGCAGACCACGACGCGGCGGCGCAGCAGCGCGCGGTCGCCATCGAGCGCGTACCGGTCCACGTACACACCGCTAGCGAAAATGTCGGTCGGGCCGTCGCCGGTGATGCGCAGGACGAGGAACGGGGTCTCGCTGTCCGCCTCGCGCACGCCCGCCCGCGTCGGTTCCGGTGACTCCCGCGACTCGGCCAGGACCGCGGGCTGGCCGAGCATGTGCCGGTAAGTGTGGCGCTCGTAGATGTTCGCCTCGCGCAGCGCGGACACGCGGTCCTTGAGCATCCCCTTGCTATCGGCCCAGATCAGCCCGGCGGGCAGGCCGCGGCGGTAGTTATCCGCGGTCGTGATCTGGTAGAAGCACGGGTCGGCGAAGAAGTCCGGCCAGGCCTCGAGGCCGTCGGAGTCGATGCAGCGGACGTAGGCGGCCTGCGCCCGCGCGATCGCGACCATGGCGTCGGTCACTGGTTCCCTCCCTGTTCCGGCTCGTCGGCGATCCGGAAGCCCATCGCCTCCCGGTACACCTGCCAGAAGCCGCGCACCGACGCCTCGGTGACCCGGCTCGCGCTGGAGGCGTAGTCGCCGCCGCCCATCTGGACCGTGGCGAACTCGCCGCTGGCGCCGGCGATGCCGCGCTGCACGAAGCCGCCGATCACGCCGTCCTCCATCGAGACGTAGCCGGCCGGGCCGACGAGGTTGGCCTGCTTGAGCCGCACGAGGCGCTGCTCCTCGGTGTCCTCCGCGAACCCGAGATACGTCCAGTTCAGCGTGGTCCGGTCGACCCCGGCCGGGAGGATCTGGCGGACCGCGACCGAGTTCTGGATCTGCTGCAGGACGAAGCCGGGGAACACCGTCAGGATCTGCAGCGTGATGTCGTCGCCGACCTCGGAGAAGCCCTGGAGGATCGACGGGTCGGTCAGCCGGTACTCGCCGTCGGAGCGGATGCGCTGCTTGCTGTACTCGTCCCCGGCCTGCTGAGTGCGGTCGATCGCCGAGTAGCTGACGTGGTGGCCGCCGGACTCGCTCACGATGATCGCGCCACGCTGGGACAGCCGGTTGATCCCGAACGTCGTGAAGAACAGGTGCAGGATGCTCGCGTGGTAGGAGTCCTTGACATTCTCCACGTACAGCTTCCAGTTGTTCGGCAGCACCAGGCTGAAGCGGCCGGG